>ERZ833608.733-NODE-733-length-25772-cov-5.209822_pt1 | contig 25772 bp, 21 predicted proteins | sample MGYA00519694_ERZ833608 | MGnify/ENA primary metagenome ERZ833608 (study PRJEB31850, sample SAMEA3708742) | human gut metagenome | biome: human gut; feature: human-associated habitat; material: faeces | place: China | collected 2014 ... | reverse complement strand
GATCCGTGGTGTTGTCTGCATTTTACTAAATACAAATTCAATGTATACAGAAAGAAATATATAAGGAGTGGGAGGGATTCCGCCGTAGTCGGCATTGTAGGAAAATCCAAAAGTTTAGATTTTCTCAAAATGCTTATCTTTTGGTCTTTGGTTCGGAATAGTGTAGTGCTGGCGGTCTATCTATTGTTTTCGGTTGCTTGCTTCTTTACCGTACATGAGCATTTGCTTCGGAATGTAAATACGCTCTGCTTGCTAAACTGCCACCTGCTCTTGTGCTGTTTGCACGACAGGCTTTTACTTCAATACGAATTCCGTCAAGCCATAAATCAAATTCACCGTCAAATGCAGGGTATTTTGCGGAAATATTTTCCTTGGTTGCTTTTATAAATTGTGGAAATAGTGAGCGAATATGTTGCTCTCCCCAAGTTTGTCCATAGGTGCGAGGAGCCATATCAAATAGATCTAAGTATTTGTTCCTCTTGCAATACTCGGCACTCAATTGAGAATATCTTTCATATGTAATTTCACCTATTGATAAGTAATACGTTAATAGTTTGTTTTCAATGCTAAAAGGATAGAGTGCTTTTTCATTTTTTATATTTTCAATGATTTTAATATTGCCATTAGTATTTTGGCGTAACTTTTGTAATTCTACAGTCAATTCTTTCATTTGTTTGTATCCTCCAAAAATAATTTATATGTTTCTATTCCGAGCACATCGGCAATACGCTGAATATTTTCAAGTGAAATACTTCTACGATAGCATTCAATGGCGCTAATATATGTGCGGTGCATACCGCATTTTTCGGCAAATGCTTCTTGTGATATTCCTATTGAAGTACGATATTTCCTCAAGTTATCACCAAATACTTTAATAATATCCATAGTTACGATCCTCCATAATATATAGTATAATAAAAACGAATACAAAAAGTCTACATACAATAAGTAACTGAAACATTTTCGTCATTTAATACGAAAGATTTCAATTAATAATTTGAGTGTAAGTCTATGTTTTTTATTTCAAGTGATATGAATATGAAATTTTAGTTTCAAAATTGTACAAAACACGGTTTTTAAAAAACTGCCGATTTGTTCAAGTTTACAAAATTAACACAAATATTTGACAAAAGAGAATTTTAGTATTACCATTAAATCATAAATTAAACAGTCAAAAGCAATGAACAGGAAATGACTTGGCGTAGCACCGTTTACAGAAAGCTGCCGGCTGTGCAAGACAGCATCAAGGAACGCTTTGCCCTCACCTGCAAGCTGTTTCAGTGAAAGAAAGCGAGTAATTGAAACCGGTTCTCACCGTTATTTGAGTCGCTGTTAATTACTATAAATTAGTTATTGACGGGGGATGAGTGGTCGATTTTATCGGCAAGCAAAGTGGTAACACGAAAGCACAAGAAAATAAAGAAGTTTATGCCTTCGCCTTTGCAGAAAACCGGAAACGGTTTTTGCAGGGCGGAGGCTTGTTTTTTTGCTCATAAGTTTTTGACTGCAAATTATAATTTAAGAAAGAAGAGGGTATTTATGAACACGCTTGTAATTGTTTTAATTGCTGTTGTCGTTCTCGGCTTAGGCTATGTCTTATACGGCAGGCATATTGCTAAAAAATGGGGTATTGACCCAAAAGCCGAAACTCCTGCCGTAAAGTATAATGACGGAAAGGACTATGTTCCTACTAACGGATGGACTGTATTTTCACACCAGTTTTCATCAATCGCAGGTGCAGGTCCTGTAACCGGTGCCATCCAGGCTGCTGTGTTTGGTTGGCTTCCTGTATTGCTTTGGATTCTTATCGGTGGTGTATTCTTTGGTGCGGTAACCGATTTCGGCGCACTTTATGCTTCTGTTAAAAATCAGGGTAAATCAATGGGTATGCTTATTGAAAAGTATATCGGCAAAACAGGCAGAAAGCTTTTCTTACTTTTCTGCTGGCTTTTCTCGCTTTTGATCATTGCAGTATTTGCAGATATGGTTTCAGGTACATTTACATCATTTGATGCTGTTACCGGTGCCCCTTTGCCTAATGCTTCAATCAATGGTTCAGCAGGTATGATATCAATTATGTTTATGGTATTTGCTGTACTTTTCGGACTTATCCAAAAGAAATTCAATTTTTCCGGTTGGAAAGAATTTGTTGTAGGTGTAATTTTTATTGTAATCTCATTTGCAATCGGAATTAAAGTTCCTATTACACTCGGCAAAGACGGCTGGAGTTATATTGTATTTGCATATATCTTTATTGCCGCAATTGTTCCTATTTGGCTTATGAAACAGCCAAGAGATTATATGACTACTATTATGTTTGTATGTATGATTTTTGGTGCGGCTTTAGGACTTGTAATCGGTCATCCAACAATGAATTTACCTGTATTTACCGGATTTAAAAATGAACAGCTCGGTACAATGTTCCCGATTTTGTTTGTAACAGTTGCTTGCGGTGCTGTTTCAGGTTTCCATTCACTTGTATCGTCAGGTACATCTTCAAAAACAATTGCTAATGAAAAAGATATGCTTAAAGTCGGATATGGCGCTATGATACTTGAAAGTGTGCTTGCAGTTCTTGCACTTTGCGTTGCAGGTGCTGCCGCCAAAAACGGTGTTCCGGCCGTAGGTACACCTTTCCAGATTTTCTCATCAGGTGTTGCAGGCTTTTTTGAAAAAATGGGACTTTCGGTTCATTTTGCAACTGTATTTATGACTATGTGTGTTTCTGCACTTGCTCTTACAACTCTTGACGCTGTTGCCCGTATCGGCAGAATGAGCTTCCAAGAATTATTCAGTGTTGACGATATGAAAAACGCAAAGCCTTGGAGAAAGCTTATGTGTAATACATATTTTTCAACAATTATAACTCTTGCCTGCGGTTTTGTTCTTACCAAAATTGGCTATCAAACAATTTGGCCGCTCTTCGGTTCGGCTAACCAGCTTTTGAGCGCACTTGTTCTTATCACTCTTTGTGTATTCCTTAAGGTTACCGGCAGAAGCAATAAGATGCTTTTCCCACCTATGATTATTATGCTTTGTGTAACATTTACTGCACTTGTTCAGCGTGTAATCGGACTTATCAAGTCGCTTTCGGCAGGTCAAGATATTTTTGCAAGCGTAATTCAGCTTGTAGTTGCAGTTTTGCTTATCGTTCTTGCTCTTATTATTGTAGTTAACTCATTTAAAAGTTATGCAAAAAGCAAAAAGAACAGTGAAGTAGAAACAAAAGAAGTTGCAGAATAATTAAATAAGTAATAATAAAAGGCGAGGTGCTTGCACCTCGCCTTTTGCTATTAAGTAATATTAAATTTGATACCACTTGATTTCATTTGAATCAAGGTGGAGTTCAAAGCTTGAACCGTCGCCTACATAAACTGTTGTATCCTGCGGTTCGTATGTGTTATTTACTACGCAGTATTTTTTGTTTTTAACATAAGCGTGAACTTCTACATTGTAGTTAGTTGAATACCACTTATGAAGTTCATTTTCAGAATTTGCGCTCCAAAGAACAGCTCTGTAAAGTACGCGGCTGTTTTCAAATGAATACGGAAGACCGCTGATGTACACACCTCTGCCTTTTCCGAATTCTTTAACTGCCATTTGCACTTCTTCAGCGTGGCGAACAGCGAATGGCAGTTCACTTGCATTTTGAACAAGTACGGTCGTTTTGTCAAGTGCAACAATATTTTTCTTGCCCTCGCCAAAGTCAACATTGCCATTGTTTGTATCCTCAAGAATGAAGTGGTCACGGTGTTCCTCGGTATTGTAGCGGCGTGTGTTTAAAGTGAAACCGTTTTCCTCTTCAACACCTAAAATATCATCAAGCTGGAAGAATTTTCCTTGCCAATGATGAGCACCCGGTTCACCTACACCGATAAATCCGCCGCCGTTATATACAAATTTTTTGATTGCGGTAACGATTTCTTCATCTGCCCAGTATTCGCCGCCGCCTTGCGCTGTGTCTGCATCGCCTACATTGATAATGACATCAATATCATCAAGTAGGTTTTTATTTTCTTTTATATCGTCAAAGCTGATGAAAGATACATCAAAAGGTGCGCCGCTCAATGCTTCGATAACACCGAAGTATGAATAGTTTTGCCTGTAATAAAGTCCGTGGTGAACCATATGGTTAGACCAAGCTCTCATTTTGCCCCAGCAGTTGAGAACTGCAACTTTTTTCACACAGTAAGGTGTTACACCCTGAATGTTATCATAAAGAGTACGAAATTCATTGCAAACAGACTTAATGTAATCCACAAAATCAGGAAATTTAAGTGCAAGCTTAAGATAGCCGCCGTAGCCGATACGCTGGATAGGACTTCTTAAAATAGCGCGCCTTGCTGTTACCCAATTTACCTTTGCTTCTTTTATAGGGTCGCCGCCCTCACAGAAAACATCAGGGAAGAAGTACGGTAAAAATCTGCCTTCTGTGTATTTTACATTTTTAATATCACTGAAAAGACGGAGAGTTGCACCGTTTCCTACACTTCCTACTACTGCGTCAAGCCCTATTGATGCGAATTCATCCATAAACGGTTCCATTCCAATCCAATGGTCACCCATAAACATCATAGCTTCCTTGCCGTATTCGTGTACTATGTCAACCATTTCTTTGGCAAGCTTTGCAACTTCGCGCCTTTGAAAAGCCTGAAAATCTTTGAATTCTTTTGACGGAATTCGATATGTGTTATTCATATATCCCTGGTCAATAATAAATTCAGGGCGGAATTTATATCCAACCTCTTTTTCAAATTGCTCAAGTATATATGGGCTGACTGAAGCACTGTAACCAAACCAATCAACAAATTTTTCCCTCGCAAGTTCATCAAAAATCAATGTGAATTGGTGGAAGAAAGTTGTGAATCTGACTACATCAACATATTCGTGACTGTCAAGGAATTTGCGAAGCCTTTCAAGTGAATGTGCTTTTGTTTTCGGCTGGCGAACATCAAATGTAATTTGCGGTTCAACATCCCATTCGTTAACTACTGCGTTATACATATGTACAGGGTCCCACATAATATAAGCTAAAAAGCTGACTGTGTATTCGTGAAACGGGGTTGCGTTATTTATTGTTACATTTCCGCTTTCTTCATCATAAGTCCAATCGGCAGGGGAAACTACTTCGCCCGTAGTTCTGTCAATAACTTCCCACCATCTTGTAATATCATCACGGTTGTTTACTTTTAGCATATCCGGATAAAGATTATCCATAAGGTGAATGGAAATAGTGTCACTTACAGCAGTGTGGAATTTGGTCATAATGTACATCTGCTGAATTTCATCAGGATTTGCTTTTGCCCAAGCATTATCTTTTCTTGTTGTGTAATAAGTGGCATAAACTTTCGCACCTGTGTCGCGAAGTTCCTGCGGAAATTCTGTTCCGTCACAGTCACGAATAGCGTCTGCGCCCCATTCATCCATAATTTCAAGGGTTTCTTTAACAACATCCATATCTGTCGGAATTGTTACTCTGCCTTTGCTGTTTGCCATTTTGTATCCTCCGTTTTATTTCTCAATTTTTATAACTTTGTTGTTTTTCAGCGTCATTTTTCCGTGCATTCTTTTTCTTACAAAAGGAACGCCCGGCCTTACATAAAATGTATTGTTTGCAACATAAGCGTCAGGATTGCTTGCTGGTGTCATTGTACCGCTTAAATCATCAACACTTAAATTGTTTTCAAAAGTGTTATGCACTGCTTGTTGCAAGCAAAACATCATACATCCGCCTTCATTAAGCCGTGAATAGTTATATTCATACTTTGTTCCGTCACCCGAATCTGCGTCATAAGCCATACCGTCTTGGTTGAGTTTTGTATCGCTTGCATCGTTGTATCTTAAAAGTGCATTTTTACATTTCCAAGGCCAAATGGCAGCCGCTACCTTGCCTGCACGCTTTTGGGGATATTTGTAAATTCTGTCATTCATTTCGGTAGCGCAGGAATCTGCAATATTATGCTCAACAAGCGGAGCTAAAGCATACATAGGTGTTATTGCGTCACCGCCGGCATATTTAACATAATTATTTTTAATAACTATGTTTTCATTTCCGTATTTTTTGAAAGTTTCTTCATCAAGCTCTTTGGCTGCAAAATCCTTGTGGCGATATGAATAGCCCACTGCAATTCCCCATCTGCTTACATTTTTTACATAGCAGTTTTTAATTTCTACACCGTCATATCTTGCTGCGCCGGTTTTACTTTCATTATCGGGTGTAAACGATGTCATATATATTCCGCCGTTATTCATATGCTTGTTGTAAACATTTCCGTTTACATCGTGAATAAATAAATTATCAAGTTTTATTGAATGGAGCGTACCTCTGTTTTTTGCAACTGCGGCTACACCGGTTCTGTCCATTTTATCCGGCGCACAGTAGCTTTCCATATCTTTAAATTCTTCCTTGTTTGTAATCTCGATATTTCTTATAAGTATATTTTCAACATCGTAAAGAAGAATTGATGATGAAACATTGCCCTTGTAAATGTGGCCCGAATAGTCAAGTTCACATCCGTAATCCTGATACCAAACACCTTTACCGTTAGTGTTGATTTTCGGCAAATCACCGTCCTGCCCATAGGCTGTGATTTCAATCATATCACCGTTTATGTCACCGCAGTTTTTTAAATGCAAAAATTCATTTTCAAAAACAGAGCCTCTTAAAAGAAATACTTTGTCACCCGGTATAAGATCAATTTCATTGATTTTATTAAGGCTTTTAAATGCGGTGCTTTCGCTCAAACCGTCATTTTCGTCATTGCCGTTAAGCGAGCTTACGAAGTATATTGTTGATTTCTTCATCATACTGCTCCTCTCTTATCTTCTTGTAAATAACGGTTTTAACTTCAAAAAAGAAAAATTTATCATTATTATATCTTGTAAATAGATCCTTATTTTGCTTGAAATAAGCTTTCATTTGCTTTCGGCTTATTTCTTTATATGTATAGGCTTTTTTTACATTTTCACATTCGCCCACAAAATCAAGCTTTAATCTTGTAAGTTCATAATCAAGATATGCCGGGTATGAAAAGTGGGTAAGCCCGTATACTGTTTCGTTATTTTCTTTTTGAAGTTTTCTTTTTTCGTTTTCCGCGTCACATCTTTTAATTACTGCTTCCAAGCTGTCATCGTCAATCAGCCCGAGCTTTTTTGAAAATTTAAGACAGGCGAGCGCATACTTTTTTTCTTCATCATCGGTAAAAAGAAAAGGATTCATAGTATTCTCCCTATAATTTTTAAAAAGTGAATTTTGTATTATTTACTATATAATACTTATTTTTATATGGTAATGCAAGCGTATTTGCATTTTTGCTCATTTTGTACTATAAAAAGTGAATATTGACTAAAATAGAATACCTTTATATAATAGAATCATTGAATTTAAAGGGGACAAATTATGAAGTTTATTCATCTTTCCGATTTGCATATCGGCAAGCGTGTAAATGAATTTTCAATGCTTGATGACCAAAAGTTTATACTTCTTGAAATAATAGAAATAATTGAAAAGCAAAAGCCTGATTTTGTGCTGATTGCAGGTGATGTGTATGATAAAACCCAACCTTCAGGCGAAGCAGTAAGGCTGCTTGATGATTTTATTTTCAGGCTTTCATCTTTAAAATTGCCTGTTTTTATCATCAGCGGTAATCACGACAGTGCAGAAAGAATTGCTTTTGGCGCAAGAATTATGCAAAGCGGAAATATTTTTATGTCACCTGTTTATGACGGAAATATTGAAAAGCATACTTTAAGTGATGAATGGGGAAATGTAAATGTTTTTATGCTCCCTTTTATCAAGCCTGTTAATGTGCGCCAGGCTTTTCCTGATGAAGAAATAAACAGTTATACCGACGCTGTAAGCTGCGCACTTGGCCATATTTCGCTTGATGAAAGTGAGAGGAATGTTATTTTATCCCACCAATTTGTGACCGGAGCAATTAAGAGCGACAGCGAAGAAATCAGCCTTGGCGGCACAGATAATGTTGATGTTTGCGCTTATGATAAATTCGATTATGTTGCACTCGGGCATATCCATTCGCCGCAAAAGCTTGTTCGTGATACTGTCAGATACTGCGGTACACCGCTTAAATATTCATTTTCTGAATGCAGGCATAACAAGAGCGTTACCGTTGTTGAAATGAAAGAAAAAGGTGATGTTGAAATTTCGCTTGTTCCTCTTATACCAAAGCGTGATTTGGTGGAAATAAAGGGTACATACGACGAACTTATGCAAAAAAGCTATTGGGAAAAGCTTAACAGTAAAAAAGATTATTTTCATATCACTCTTACAGATGAAGAAGATGTTGTAGATGCAATCGGCAGGCTTAGAACTGTTTATACAAATATAATGAAGCTTGATTATGATAACAGAAGAACAAGGGCAAGCGGTGAAATTGAAAAAATAGAAAATGTAAAAGAAAAATCACCGATTGAAATTTTTGAAAATCTGTATGAAAAGCAGAATGCTTCTGCTTTAAATGACGAGCAAACCAAACTTTTAAAAGATATTGTGAAAGAAGTATGGGAGGGTGAAAAATGCGACCTTTAAAACTTACTATGTCGGCGTTTGGCCCTTATGCCGGCGAAGTTTCACTTGATATGCGAAAGCTTGGAAACGGCGGAATTTATCTTATTTGCGGTGATACAGGTGCCGGCAAAACCACGATTTTTGATGCTGTTTGCTTTGCACTTTACGGTAAAGCAAGCGGAGATATTCGCGATAAATCTTCTTTTCGTTCAAAATATGCCAATGATGAAACAAAAACATATGTTGAACTTGAATTTGAATATAACGGTGAAATGTATAAAGTCACAAGAAATCCTGAATATTTGCGTAAAAGCAAAAGGGGAGAGGGTTTTGCAAAGCAAGGTGCAAATGCAACTCTTATTTTGCCAAACGGTACAGTTGTTTCAAAAACAAATGAAGTAACAGCTAAAATCGAAGAAATTTTGGGCGTTGATAAAAACCAATTTTCGCAAATTGCAATGATAGCACAAGGTGATTTCAGAAAGCTCTTAAATTGTGATACCAAAGAGAGAAAAGAAATTTTCAGAAAAATATTTAAAACCGAACCGTACAGCCAAATTGAATATAAACTATCAAGCCTTTTTAATGAGCTTAAAAAGCAGAGAGAAAGGGAAAAGCAAAGCATAAATCAATATATTTCTCAATTTTCCTGCGGTGAAAACGATACACTGTCACCGTCGCTTGAAAGTGCAAAAAACGGCGAAGTTTTAATCGACGATGTTATATCGCTGATGAATAAAATCGTGGAAAAAGACAGCGCACGGTATAATGAATTAAATAACTTTCTTGAAAAAACAGATAAAGAAACAGCAAAATTGACTTCAGCTTTGGCGGTGGCAAAAAATCAGGAAGAATTAAAAAAAGAATATGCAAATATTTTGAAAGAAATTGAAATTGCCGATAAAAACTTTAACGAAAGTAAAAAGGTAAATTCAAATTCCGCCGCCAAAAATGAAACTTTGGAAGTTTTATCCAAAAAAATAAATCTTATTGAAGATAAAATGCCGAAGTTTGATGAATTTGAAAAAGTTCAAAATGAGTTAAATATTGATATTCATACTGTTAAAGAAAATGAAAAGCTTTTAAAAATCAAAGAAAATGAGTATGCTTCACTAACTTGCGATATTGAAGAAAAAACGAAGCGACTTCAAATTTATAAAAATTCTTTAATTGATATTGAAAGACTTAATTCGAAATTAAATGATATTAAAAACAAAGTGAAGTCTTTAGAAGAATTAAAGAATGAAATAAAAAAATATAAAGAAGAAAAAGAAAAATACTCTTTACTTCAGGAAAAGGCGAAAAGTGCGCTTGATAAATATAACAATCTTAATGATGAATACAGTATGAAATACACCGCATTTTTAAGCGAGCAGGCAGGTATTATGGCAAGCGAGATTAAAGACGGTGAGCCTTGTCCTGTTTGCGGCTCAAAAAATCATCCTAATAGGGCAGTAATAAGCGAAAATGCACCGAGTGCGGCAGATGTTGAAAAAGCCAAAGCACTTGCACAAAAATCGCAGGAATACGCAAGTGAAGCCGGAAAAGAATGTTCGTGCAAAAAGGCGGTTATTGATACTTTACTTCAAAATGTGAAAGCAAAAGCCGAAAAATTTTTTGACACAAGCGAAAATATTATAGAAAATGTTAATTTGCAAAATGGTGAATTAAAGAAAGAATATGAAGATACCAAAGCACTTTTAGAAGAAGCTGAAAGCAAAGATATAATGCGCAAAAAATTGGAAACAGATATTCCGAAAATGCAGGAAAAATCGACTCTCACATTACAGAAAATTTCCGCTTGCAAAGCGGCAGTCGCTTCTCTAAAAGCAAGGGTTGATGAAAAGTCGGGTTCGGTTATGAAACTGAAAAATGAACTTGATTTTGACACCAAATCACACGCCCTTGCAAAGCAAAATGAATATAAAGCTCAAGTGCAGCTTATCAAAGCCGAAATAGAAAAGGCAAAAGAAAATTTAGATAAATCAAAGTCACGATTGGATACTCTTTTAGGTAAAAAATTAAGCCTTGAAAATTCAATTAAAGATTTTGAAAATTATGATGCTGAAAAGCTTTTACAGAAGCTTGCAGAACTTGAAAATACCAAAAGTGAAGAAAACGAAAAGGCAAAGCTCGTTTATTACAGAACAGAAAACAATAAATCACTTCTTAAAGAGATAAGAGGCAGAAGCCGCGATTTAGCACAGCTTGATAAAAAGTATGTTTGGCTGAAATCTCTCAGTGAAACGGCAAACGGTGATATTTCGGGAAAAGAGAAAATCACGCTTGAAACCTTTGTTCAAATGACTTACTTTGACAGGATTTTGAGAAAAGCAAATCTTCGCCTGCTTACAATGAGCGATGGGCAGTATGAACTTATTCGCAGGCACGATGCCGAAACATTAAAGAAAAACGAGGGTTTGGCACTTGATGTGCTTGACCATTTTAACGGCTCAACAAGAAGTGTAAGCACGCTTTCAGGCGGTGAATCATTTATGGCTTCTCTGTCACTTGCGCTCGGCCTTTCAGATGAAATTCAGTCTTCAAGCGGCGGCATTAAGCTTGATACTATGTTTGTGGATGAGGGTTTTGGCTCACTTGATGATGAAGCACTTGACAGGGCACTTTCTGCACTGAATTCTCTTTCACAGGGCGGCAGGCTTGTAGGCATCATTTCTCATATTGATGCTTTGGCGTCAAGAATAGATAATAAAATTATAGTTACAAAGGATAGGCAAAACGGCAGTTTTGCAAAAATAGTTGCCCAATAACATATGAAACAAATAGATTTAACAACAGGAAAAATAAAAACTTAAATTATGGCTTTTTGTACTTTTACTTATGCTTTATGGCTATTACAGAGCTGTTAATAAACCTGTTATGTCTGTTATTTTAACTGTAATATCCCTTGGAATACGCGTTTTACTTTCAATTAAATAAAAGGTGCAATGGATAATTTTTCTTTACGAATTATCCATTGCACCTTATTTATTATACTATTCCTCCGTTTACACCTAAAATTTGTGATGTAATGTATTTGTTTTGTGATAAAAAGTAAATCGCGTCTGCCACTTCTTCTGCCGTACCGAGCCTGCCGATAGGCACTTCCTCTTCAAGTTCGCTTTTTTCAAACATTGAGTTCATTCTTGTGTCAATTATTCCGGGGCAAACGCAGTTTACGGTTATGCCGCTTGGCGCAAGCTCCTGCGCAAGAGAACGACTTAATCCTATTACTGCCGCTTTGCTCATCGAATATGCAATTTCGCACGATGCACCGAGCTGCCCCCACATTGATGATACATTTACTATTGCACCGCTGTGGCTTTTAAGCATAAGTTTAACCGCTTCGCGCGAGCAGAGAAAATATGACCTTGCGTTAATTCGCATGATTTTATCATATTCTTCGGCTGTTGTGTCATTTATCTGCTTAATAAGGCTTATGCCGGCATTATTCACCAATACATCTATGCTTGTGATTTGATTAAAAAGTTCGATTATTTCATTTTCGTTTTCAAGATTACATTTGATTTTGGTTATCCCGTCAAAATTCGGTTCGCTTTGGTTATATGTGATAAAAACATCATAACCCTTTTGTTTAAAAAGCAGTGCTGTTGCCTTGCCTATACCTGTTGCACCGCCTGTTATTAAAACCTTTTTCAAGTTAACACCCCTGAATGTTTTTTATAATTATATCATTATTAAATCTGTTTTTCAAATAAAGTTGTAATTTTGATTAAAATAATGTATAATTATTTCACTAATTTTCTGTGAGGTGCAGTTATGAGCAATATTAAAGAAAAAGAGTTCTCTACTATAAGCGTATATATTGATGAAGATGAAAATATGATTGGTATTCCTTGCGGTGAAAGCGACAAGTACGGTATTGCGGATATTGATAAAGTTGTTTTGCTCAAAGCACCGTATTCGGATTCGCAAATTGAAAATTTTGTGGAGGAAGTTATATCATATTGTTATACCAAAAAGCATAATGATTCATCTCCGCTTTCAACTATTGAAAAGTATACTAAAAAAAGCGGTTTCGTAAATGCAACAGCGGATTATACACTTATTTCTATTGTTAAAACCAAGGAAACATATTCACTTATGCCTACTTTTAATGATTATGAAAGAGGCCCGCTTGTAATTGATGATGATGAAAGAATACTTCTTGCAAATTACCAAAAGGGCGAACTTGCCGAGGTTATGAAAGACTTTATTCAGGTTTATGTTAAAGCTAATATGTTTTATAAAGAAAAGCAGGAGCTTGAAGAAGAAAAGAAAAACAGAAAGAAAAACTAATGAAAAGTTTTGTTATATCTAAGCGTGACGCCGGCACAAGAGTAGATAGATTTATTGATAAAACTTTTGAAAATCTGCCTAAATCACTGATGTATAAAGAAATACGAAAAAAGAATATTAAGGTTAATAAAAAGCGTTGTACAAATGACCAAAAGTTAAAAGAGGGCGATCTTCTTGAACTTTATCTAAAAGATGATGTTTTAAAATTAAAAGTTAAACATCTTGATTTTATGCGTGCATCTGATGAACTTGATATTGTATATGAGGATGAAAATATAATTATCCTTAATAAAAAGGTGGGTGTTTTGTGCCACCCTGACGGCAAAGAATATATTGACAATCTTGTTGCAAGGCTAAAAAAATATCTTTACCAAAAAGGTGAGTGGTCACCTGAAACTTCAAGCTTTACACCGTCTCTTGCAAATAGGATTGACAGAAATACAGGCGGCCTTGTAATCGGGGCGAAAAACTTGCAGTCGCTTAAAATACTTAATGCAAAGATCAAGTCAAGAGAAATTGAAAAATTTTATTTAACGGTAGTTCACGGAAAAATGTCTAAAAGCGAAGAAGTGTTGACCGCATTTTTAACAAAGAACGAAAAGAAAAATCTTGTTAAAGTTACCGATAATCAAATTGAAGGTTCTAAAAAAATTATAACCAAATACAAAGTTCTTGATTATTATGATGATGCATCGCTGCTTGAAATAGAACTTTTAACGGGAAGAACACATCAAATCAGAGCGCACCTTGCACATATAGGCCACCCGCTTTACGGTGACGGAAAATACGGCATTGAAGAGGGAAGATTTCGCCAGGCACTTTACAGTTATAAGCTTAAATTTGCATTTGATGATGAAAATGAACTGTCTTATTTATCAGGCAGGGAATTTCAGGCAAGGGATATTAAACTTCTTGATGATTATAAAGAAAGGAAATTTTAATGAAAAACAAATTTTATCGTATCATTTCACCTGTTACCTTTCTTGTGGTGCTTGTGCTTGATATTTCGGTGATAGCATATGCGGTATTCGCAGTTAAAAAGCTTTTGGAAAATTTGAGTGTTTATTCGGTTATATTTGCAATAATCGACCTTTTCGCAATAGTGGTAGGTGCGCTTGTAAGCAAATATGTTATAAGCCAAGGCATTGTTTTTAATGAAACTTCGTTTGAATTTACTGCACTTGATGAGAATAATATTTTTAATTATGATGATATTGCAAGTATAAAAATAAATAAGGACACCAAAGCAAGTCTTAAAAAGAATTTTAATGACAGGCAGTCACAAATTATTATTGAAGAAAAAGACGGTAAGGTTACAACTGTTGACATAGGCTTAACATCAATGAAAAAGCTGAAAAAGATAGAAAATGAAATCTTATCACACATAAATGAAAACTGAATATTTTATATAGCAGCAGGATTTTGTACAATGTTAACAATTGTTTTAAAATTTCTGTTGCATTTTTGTTTATAAATTGTTATTATATATACAAATACGGCTTTGCCAAAAATAAGGGAGAGATTTTATGGGCGAAAAACGCACCTATACGGGTAAAGAACTCGGCGGCTATCTTGTAGGTATGTTTGGTCAAAACTTAATTTACAATATCGTTGCAACAGGTCTTTACTTCTATTTTCAAAATGTAATCTGCCTGCCGGCTATGGCTCTCGGTTGGATTATGACTATCGCAAGAATTTGGGATGCAATAAATGACCCGATGATGGGTACTATTGTTGATAAAACCAAATCAAAGTGGGGCAAATGCAGGCCTTATCTTATTATATTTCCGGCAATTATAGGTTTAGTTACAATTTTAACATTTATAAACGGTAACTATGCCACAGCAAGTTCAACTTCACAAAAGGTACTTATTGTTGCTTGGGCGGCTATTTCATATATTGCTTGGGGTATGTGCTTTACTGTTTGTGATATTCCGCTTTGGGGTATTACATCTCTTATGACGGAAGATGAAAGCGACAGAAGCAAGATACTCGGTCTTGCGCGTATGGTTGCAGGTATAGGCGGTATCGGCGTACTTGTTGTTCAGGTTGCGCAGGCTCTCGGCTCTGCATTCGTAAGCAAAATTGATAAAAATGCAGTTGATTATGATACTCTTGTTCAAAAAGCAAACCAAAAGGGCTTTATTGTTACAGTAATTATTATGACTGTAATTGCTTCTGTTCTTTTTGAATTTGCAGGCCTTTTCACAAGAGAAAAAGTTGAAAAAAGTGAAAAGAGTTATACTTTCAAAGAAAATTTCCAAATTATGTTCAGAAACAAGCCATTTAGGCAAATTCTTATTTCAGGTATTTTGAGAAGCCCTATTCAGCTTCTTATGATTGTTGCAATGACGCTTGTTACATATTACTATGCAAACGGTAATATTATGAATATTCTTACAACCGACGCTTCAGGTACGGGCTTAAATGTTAAAATACTTATAGGCCTTGGCTGTGTGGCAATCGGCCTTTTTGCCGGCCAGTTTATTGCAATGGGTGTTACACCGTTAATTATTAAAAAAGTTGAAAAGAAAACACTTTATAATATTTATTCAATTGCAGGTGCTTTTCCTTTTGCACTTATCTTTGTATTTTACAAAGTTTCAGGCGGTGATTTAACTTCTACTTTCTGGTCAATCATTGTTGGTATTTGTATGCTTGTTGCAAGTGCTGCTTTCGGCGGTATCAATGTACTTCAGTCAGTAATGATTGCCGACTGTGTTGACTATGAAGAATATCACAACGGTGTTCGTACAGATGGTGTATTTTTCTCGGGTCAAAGCTTTATTACAAAGCTTGCAGCGGGTATTTCAACAATCATTTCATCAGCAGTATATGCATTTGTAGGTTACAGCGGTGCTAATGTTGATAAACTTAACCGCGCTATTGAAAAAGGTGCAAACTTTATAACATATGACGGTGGTACAGGCGCCGGCAAATATGCTGAAGCAATGTTCTTCCTTATTTCAATTCCGCCTGCAATCGGTATGCTTCTTTCAGCACTTCCTACACTTAAATATGCAATGAGTGATAAAGAACACCAAAAAATCCTTGAAACTCTTGTAGAAAAGAGAAATACGCAGGATATAAAGGCTGAATAATAAAAAACGATACAGTCACTTGTGCCTAATTTCAAGTGGCTGTTTTTTATTGAATATTCTGATTATATAAGTTATATTTTTAAAAACAAGAGGCAAATTAAGGGGAATTTATGATTAAAACATTAAACGGTGCATGGCTTTTTAAAGCTGTGGATGAAAACGAATGGAAAAATGCAACAGTTCCGGGTTGTAATTTTCTTGATTTAATGAATAACGGTGATATACCTAATCCTTTTATTTCAACTTATGAAAAAGAGGTAGGCTTTGTAGGTGAAAAGGATTGGGAATATAAAAAGATATTTGAGATAAGCGAAGCTGAACTTGATTGTGACGATGTACTTTTAAACTGCAAAATGCTTGATACAATTTGCGATGTGTATGTGAATTCAAGACTTCTTTTTGTGGGGGAAAACTGTTTTGTTGCTTATTCAAAAAGCGTGAAATCATTTTTAAATCCTGGTGAAAACGAAATAAGAATTGTATTTAAATCACCTGTAAATTATGTTCGCGATAAGTATAAAAAATGCCCGACTCCTATAAATTCAAATGGGCAAAACGGCATTGTTCATATCCGCAAGCCGCAGAGCCATTTTGGCTGGGACTGGGGTCCGGTTTTGCCGCTTTCAGGTATAACCAAGGATATTGAACTTCAGTTTGTAAATAACGCCAAGATTGATTATCTCGGCATAACTCAAAGGCTTGAAAACGGAAAAGCATTTGTAAGCGTTAAAGCCGATGTGACATCTTTTGGCAATTACGAATGTGAAATTGGCATTACTTCGCCGAGTGGAGAGGTTATGACTGCCTGCGGTGAATGTGCCGAATTTGTTATTGATAATCCTGAACTTTGGTGGACTTATGAACTTTCAGGCAGTAAAAATCAACCGCTTTATACCGTTAGTGCAAAACTTAAATTAAACGGGAAAGTATTAGACGAGCAAAGCAAGAAAATCGGATTAAGAACTATTGAACTTAACCGTGAGCGTGATAAATACGGCAGGAATTTTCAGTTTATATTAAATGGCGTGCCACTGTTTATAAAAGGCTCGAATTATATTCCGGCAGATAGCTTTATTACTCGCTTTGATAAGCAAAAGCTTGATTATATGCTTGATGCTGTTCAGTTTTCAAATATGAATATGATTCGTGTTTGGGGCGGCGGATATTATGAAAGTGATGAATTTTATAATGCCTGCGATGAACGCGGTATTTTTGTTTGGCAGGATTTTCAGTTCGCTTGTCAGGCGTATCCTTTTTTTGATGATGCTTTTCTTGAAAATGTTAAAAGTGAAGTTGAATACAATGTAAAAAGGCTTTGCAATCACCCGTCGCTTGCTGTTTGGAACGGTAATAACGAAATTGAAGATATGCATTCTGCTTGGATGTATATGACTAAATATGTTGATTGGACTGAAAAGTTCTTTTATCATATTCTTGAAGCTGAAATCAGAAAATATGATAAATCAACACCGTATACTCCTACTTCGCCTGTGGGTGAAAAGCATAATTACGGTGTGGGCAGTGATAATGTGGGTGATACTCACCTGTGGGCAGTTTGGCACGGTTTAAAGCCTATGAATTATTACCGCAAGCGTATGACTCGTTTTTGCAGCGAATTCGGTTTTGAAAGTTTGCCGGATATGAAATCAATTGATATTTTTGCCGAGCATAAGGGTAACTATTCGCTTAATGATAAGGTGTTTAATGCCCACCAAAAATGTGCAAACGGTAATGATAAAATGGTTTACTATGTTGCTTCTCGCTTTAATTTGCCGAAGAATTTTAAGGATATGGTTTATCTTTCTCAAGTTACTCAAAATGAATGTATAGCAGACGCAACGGAGCATTGGCGAAGAAATAAAGGCAGATGTAACGGTTCAATGTATTGGCAGCTTAATGACTGCTGGGGTGTCTGCTCTTGGTCAAGTATTGATTATTACGGTAATTACAAGGCTCTTCAATACGGTGCAAGGCATTTTAACGCACCTGTCAGTGTATCAATTGAAAATACCGAAGAATACATTAAGCTGTTTGTTTTAAATGATTTAAAAGAAAAACAAGATGTTACCGTTACTTACGATATTTTTGATTTTGTTTCGGGTACAAAGCAAAGTGATAAAAAAGATGTTTCAATTGACGCAGTTAAAAATGAATTCGTTTTTGAACTTGATGTTAAATCACTTGCAAAAGCGTATGATTTAAAACGCACCGGTGTAGCGGTTAAACTTTTTAAAAACGGTGAATTATTGCAACAAAAAACTGTTCTTTTTGATAAAGAAAAGAAACTCGATTTGCCGAAAGCGAAACTTAAAACAAGGATTGAAATAAAAGAGGACAGGCTTGATATTACTGTTAAAAGTGACGCATATGCCCGCCTTGTTAAAATTGAAAGTGCTGATTCCGTTTTGCCTTTCAGTGATAATTTCTTTGATATTTTGCCGAATGAAAGTAAGAAAGTGATGATTTATAAGGATAGCTCAATGTCACTTCGCAAACTTGCCGAAAGCATAACTGTTTACAGCCTTTGTGATATTAAATTCAGCAAGGATAAGATTGATACGCTTTTAAAGCAGGCTAAAGTATTCATATCTCCTGTTAATATTTCAAATGCACTTTATCACGGAAAAATCGCAAAAGATGTTGAACTGTGTGATGATTAAGGGGTGATTTTTTGCTCGATTTTATATTTGTCGGTTTAGGCGGATTTTTGGGCGCTGTGTTAAGATATGTGTTAACCCTTATTCCTACTAAAAATCCGCAGCCGTTTCCTGTAATTACACTTTTAATAAATGTGATAGGTTCGCTTTGCATTGGGCTTATAGCACTGTGGATGAGCAAAAATTCAAATTTGGATTCACGCTTGATACTGTTTTTAAAAGTAGGTATATGTGGCGGCTTCACCACTTTTTCGACCTTTTCACTTGAAACTGTCGGGCTTATTAAATCGGGGCATATTGTGCTTGCACTTGTTTATGTGCTGTTAAGTACAGTGCTTGGTGTACTTGCTTGTTTTTTACCACAGTGTGCAGTTAAATAATATAATTAAAAAAGCGAAAGCTCAGTAACCCGAGCTTTCGCTTTTTGTATTTACTCTTCGTAAACATAATTATATGGTTTTGAATATCAAGAAATAAGCTCTCTTTATCATAATTTCTTAATGTTGAATCGGCAAATCAAATATTTGTATAACCTAACCGATTGAATACATTTTATACCTCTCTTGCATCTGAATCAATTTCTCCGTTATCATCAACCTCATATGCATCGGCATTGATGATAGGCGGTTCGATATTTTTAAGCTCTTCTTGTATCTCTTTTGCTGCTTTTTTTATTTGAATAAATGTAACAAGGTCAACTATTGCGTATCCCACAAGGCCGGCACCTACAAGCCTTACAAGCGCAACACTTGTGCTGAAAGGATTTATCATAATTACAACACCTAAAATAAGCACGGCAATTGAAAGGAATGTTGAAACGCCCCAGCTTACAATACCGCTTGATTTAGAATAAAATGATGTGATTAAGTCAACAGCACCGCTTATTGTGATAAACACGCCGAAAATAAACAGCAATATGGCAATTATGCTTTGATATTTAATGCATATTATAAGGCCGACTATAATGCACACTGTACCGGCAGCGGCCAGAACGATGCTTTTTTCTTTTGCAAAGTATGAAATCCATGCTGTTACACCCAAAAGTATTGTGGTTGCACCTGTGAGTATGCTTACTACGGTTATTGATTTATCGGGCCAAGCAAGCAGTACAATTCCTATTACAAATGACGCTGTTATTGTGATTATTGAAAGGTTTTTAATTTTTACTAAAATTTCTTTCATAATTACACCTTCTTATTTTTTATGTATCTTATGTCATTACCCTCTAAAGTCAAAGGTGAATATTCGCCGGTGATTCGCGAAGTTATGCGCTGGTCGTAAAATTCCAAAAGTTCTTTAAGTGTATAGTTGGTTGAAATAATCGTCGGCAATTTTGCACCGATACGGGTGTTGATAATATTATATAAGCACGAAATGGTATAAGCACTTTTGAATTCTGTGCCTAAATCATCAAGAATAAGCAGGTCGACATCCAAAATTTCATTTTCTCTGTATTTTAAATTGTCGATTCTGCCAAAATTTTCGTTTTGCAAATCGCCTAAAATATTTTGTGCTGTACCGTAAATAACACTGTATCCTCGGTTGATTACTACATTTGCAATGGCAAGGGATAAATGGGTTTTGCCAAGCCCTGTGCCGCCTGTGAATAAAAGGTTTTTCGCTCCTTTGCTGAAATTAGTTGCATATCCTATGCAGCTTTCTTTGATTTTTTCTGCTCTGTATTTTGGCGATATGCCGCCGTTTGGGGCAATGTCAGGGTAGTATTCAGTGGAAAAGGTGTCAAATGTGCATTCTTCAATCGGTGCGATTTTTTCAATCTTATCTCGCTCAATTTCTTTTAATAGGTTTACAAAGCACTTGCAGCGCCTGCCGTTTATAAATCCCGTATCCTCACACGCAGTGCAGGTGTATTTAATTGCAAGTTCGTTTTCATCATAACCGTTTTTCTTGAGCAGATTTTTCTTCTCTTCTTGCAATGCAAGGCTTTCAATTCGTAGCTTGTTAATATCAGCCTGCGGGTCTTTGCTTGTAAAAAAAGTTCTTGAAATATTAAGCCCGATTTGTGCAAGCTTTCTGTTAATTACATTAAGCTCGGGAATTTCGGCACATAATTTATCAATTCTGCTTTGTGCTTCAAGTGTTGCTTTTTCTTTTCTTCTGTCAAGTATATTTTGTGCCTTGTCATAAGTTTCAATTGAATAGGACATATTGCACCTCCTTAAATTTCAAAATTATTTAGTGCGTCACGCTCAATTTGGTCTATATCAAATGTCGGTTTGCTTGATAATTTTTCTTTGCTCTTTCCTTTGCTTTCTTTTTCGGATTTTGCTTTTTCAAATTCTTTTTGCTCTTTTTCCACATCAGCAGGAGTTTTAATGTTTTGCTTCTTCCACTTCTTTAATATGGAATTTATGTAACTCAGCTTTGGCTCCGGTATGTTTTCTTTCATAATATCTGATGCCAAAGTAATCATGGTAATATCAAAATCATTAAACCATGAAAGTACCATTTCCCTTTGCTTAACGGTTGGCTTTCTGTGCCTGATTCCCGTTATCGCAATGATTTCATTCCATATTCTGTTTCCACGCTCAATTTCGTGCAGCTTTTCTTCCGCTTCGGAGATGGAAGCGATGCCCTCATCACTCCAATTTTTTGCCATAGCGTTGATATATGAAAAACTTATGGACATTCCTTTTTGCTTTTCGTTTTTATAATATTCAAGTATCATTAAAACTACTTCCGGCTTTAATTCGTAGTAGTTAACCATATTTATTATTATTGCCTGTTCCGCTAAACTTATTGTTCTGCCAAGTACTTTTTGTGCTTCGTTAACAAGGTTTTTGAGTTTTTCGCTGTCACGCAGTATTGACACAATATCTTTGGGTGATAAATTTGGTGCAGAAATCGTTTCTTTTACCACAACCACATTTTTTTCTGCCGGTGCAGTTGCCTGCGGTATTTTGGTGCTTTCAACAATTTCACCGTTTTTTGATATTATGCCTTCCTCAACCCAAAATTCAAGCAAATTGTCTGTATCGGCAATTGTTTGGCCGAGTGCTTTGGCAATTTCGGCAGTTTCAGCCTGACCGTTGTTTCTGAAAATGTATAGCAAAGCTTTAAGCTGATACTCACTTGCAAGCTTTAAATATTCATCTACTACCTTGATAGGTAAATTAAAAATTCCGTTTTCCCAAACTGATGAAAACGGTAACGCTTTATATTCCATAGCATATTCCTCTTTCTTATTTTATATGATAACAAAAAAATGCATTGTTGTAAACAGATAAATAGTTACATTTTTTTCAAAAAAGTCTTGACAAGTGCAAAGCTGTTGTGTATAATCAATCTTGCATTCGCGGATGTAGCTCACCCGGTAGAGCGCAACCTTGCCAAGGTTGAGGTAGCGAGTTCGAGCCTCGTCATCCGCTCCAAAACAAAAAGCACCATTTCTATGGTGCTTTTTGTTTTTTATAAGAAACGAGGCTCGAAAAGAGCAATCCGTTTTACAACTGTTTTAATTTTTACTTTACAAGTATTTAAAAGAGTGTTATACTCTAACGGTAATGAAAAGCAGAGAGGTATTACCATGCATCAGGATGTTGAAAAAATACTTGTTACAGAAGAAGAATTAAACGCTATTGCTCACCGCTTGGCAAAGCAAATCACTAAAGACTATGAGGGTAAAAAACTTTTGCTTGTAGGTGTACTTAAAGGTTCTGTTTACTTCTTTACCGACCTTACAAGATATATTGATTTACCGTGTAATATTGATTTTATTCAAGCTTCAAGTTATGGTGCAGGTACTGTATCAAGCGGCAATATTCAAATAATTAAAGATATTGCTGATGATTTAACGGGTTTTGATGTTTTACTTGTTGAAGATATTCTTGATACGGGAAATACACTTAAATATATTCACGATATGCTTTCAAAACGCAATCCTGAATCTATCGGTGTTGTTACACTTCTCGATAAACCGGCAAGGCGAATAGCAGATATTAAAGCTGATTATGTAGGCGTGGATGTGCCTGACGCATTTGTTGTAGGCTATGGACTTGATTATGACCAATATTATCGTAACTTGCCGTATATAGGCGTACTTAAAAAGAGTATTTACGAAAAATAATTGCAATTTAATTTTATATGATGGTTTTCTCCTTGCGAGAAATTAAAAGGGAATCAGGTTAGAATCCTGAGCAACAGCCATTACCGTATTTGATGAAGAAAAATCATTTGCCATTGGGAAACTGAGAAGGCGGTTTTTCAAGCTATGCTATATCATAAGTCGGGAGACCTGCCACACATTTTAATTCTGCTTTTGGGCAAGGGAAAGCAATGGAGTTAAATTCCGTACTAAAGGTGCGTGCTTTCCTCTGTCTGAAAAGATGGAGGATTTTTTTATGCGAAAAAATATAGGCGTTGTTTTGGCAGTGATTATGAGCATCGCCATGCTTTGCGCCTGTTCAAACAGCAATGATTTTCAAAAAAGTGTGACAGATAATTCAACACAAATAACTGAAATGACTACCGCTTTGCAGGATGACGAAATTGATGAAGTAACAACCGATAATAAAGAAGTTGCAGATACCACCGTAAAAGAAAAGGAAAAAACTACTAAGCAAAACAAAAAAGAAACTAAACCGAGCAGTCAGAAAAATAACGAAACTACCCAAAAAGGCAAAACGAAAAATAAAAAAGTAACTACTGCAAAAAAGGTTAAGAAATCAAAGAAAAACAAAAATAACAAATCAAAATTATCAGCTGTAACTACAAGCTCAACAGATGCATATGCAGCAGCTGCAACCGCAACTCATTTACATGCTGATAAGCCTACTGCAAAAATCACTTCTACCAGCTCATCTAAAAAAACTTGTACAATTACTATCGAATGTAAGTCAATACTTGATAATATGGATGATTTAAAATCCGGCCACGAAGCATATGTACCTAAAAACGGTATTATTTTGAGTGAATACGAAGCCACTTTCAACGGCAAAGCTACGGTTTATGATTTGTTGAAAAAAGCCTGTGATGATAATAATATTCCTTATAATGCAAAAACGACTATTTATAGCGTTTATATATCAGGTATAAATAATCTTGATGAATTTGATTGTGGTGGGGAGAGCGGCTGGTTATACTATGTTAATGGTAAAAAGCCGAATGTAAGCTGTGATTCCACCAAACTAAAAGACGGTGATAAGGTTGTATTTTCATACACCTGTTCATATAATAAATAATTTCATATTAGGAGGTTAATAAATATGAAAAAAATAATTTCTGTTGCTGTTGCACTTTGCATTGCAATTACTTCACTTTTTACAAGCGTTTATGCGATGGCTGACAGTAAGGTTACAAGTGGAGATATTAAAAAGAAGCTTAACGATACGGCAATCTATCTTTTATCTGAAAAGAAAGAGGATTTCTCTGTAAACAATGTAAAAAATCTTGTTGCTTACATCAATGCAGGCATTGATGTAAATGACTATAAGGATGAATTTACAAAGAGCGTTAAGGAAAATTTAGAGTCAAACAGCGGCAAGATTGTTGCGGTTGTAGGGTATGACGAAAATAATGGCTGGGCTCCTATTAAAGGCGAGTCGGCAGGCATTTATGCAAATGTAATCATTGCGCTTGATTATTTCGGCTTTGATGTTAAAAATTTTGAAGGCATTAACCTTGTTGAAAATTTCAAGAATGTTAAACTTAATAAAGATCATGAAAATCAATATCTTTTCTCTTCAATTTTTGCTGTTGCTGAAAAATACGGACTTGCCGATACTCTTAAAACAGCACAAAATTTCTTGTTAAACAATTACTATGAATTTGGTACAGGCTCAACTTATTATACCAGTACAGACAGTGATGCACAGCTTGTTGTTGCACTTGCACCTTATTCAAATAAATATAAGTCTGTTATTGATGATACATTAAATTGTATGGAATCATATAAAGCTGACGGCGGTTATCTTTATAACTTGGATAAGGTTTATAATTATAACACTAAAGAACTTGAAGACCCTGTAATTAGCGGTAATTCAACAGGTCTTGCCCTTGCTGCATATTCTGCTGTGAATAATTTTGATAAAGCACAAAAGATTTATAATGAAATAGTAAATAGTTTTGAATGCAAAGATGTTAAGGGTGCATATGCTTATACCGCCGGTGGTGATGAAAATGCTTTGAATGCTGGTCCAAGTCTGATGTTTATCACACTCCCGAATGTTTTCAAGGAAATGTTGGGCGGACAGATCGTTGGTGCAGTATTTTTCTTGTTGGTGGTACTGGCTGCAATGACATCTTCCATTTCTTTGATGGAAACGGTTGTTTCCATTGTGGAAGAACGATTCCACTGGAAACGGATTCCCAGTTGCCTGATTGTTACCGGCATATCGTTTCTGATCGGTTTACTTTCTGTCTTTGGATATAGCATTTGGTCTGATTTCACTATTTTCCACATGCAGTTCCTGGACTTCTTCGACTATATTAGCAATAACATTATGATGCCGATTGTCGCATTGATGACTTGTGTGTTGGTTGGATTTGTTGTAAAAACAACTTTTGTAGAAGATGAAATCGAGAAGAATACACGCTTTCGTGCAAAAGGTTTGTATCGTGTTATGATCAAATTTATCTGCCCGATTTGCATGCTGTTGATTTTATTCTCTGCTCTGTTCCTGAAATTGTAATTTCTATTTTTACGTGAAAAACGCTCTGGAAAGCGGATTAAACAAAGCTTTCCAGAGCGTTTCTATTTTTTGTTATGGAATGTATTTACTGAACAATCAGAATTACTGTTCCGTCCAAGTGTCACTGAAAATGGCTTCTCCGTTAGTGTTAATTACATCGCGGTAGAAATAACCAGAATCCTTTATGGTACGCTTTTGTGTCTGATAATCCACGTGTACCAAACCGAAACGCTTATCATAACCGTCAGCCCATTCGAAATTGTCCATGACAGACCAGTACATGTAACCCATTACTTTTGCTCCGTCCTGCATCGAACGATACAGTTCCCGCAGATACCGTTTCATGAAATCAATTCGCTGCGGATCATGCACCTTCCCTTCCCTATCTGGCCAGTCGTGAGCAGACATGCCGTTTTCTGTAATGTAAATTGGTGTTTTATAGCGCTCATACAAAAATTTTGTACCCCAATACAGGCAGTCGAAATTCACATGCCATCCAATTGCCGTTCGCGGCCCCCCTTGAGGATAAGCAACTTTT
>ERZ833608.731-NODE-731-length-25835-cov-44.253258_pt1 | contig 25835 bp, 25 predicted proteins | sample MGYA00519694_ERZ833608 | MGnify/ENA primary metagenome ERZ833608 (study PRJEB31850, sample SAMEA3708742) | human gut metagenome | biome: human gut; feature: human-associated habitat; material: faeces | place: China | collected 2014 ... | reverse complement strand
CGATGACCAGACCGATGGAGGAGTAGCCGTGCTCGCCCATGTAGTCCTTGCCCAGTGCGTTCAGCTTGTCACCCACCAGATCGTAGACGTGGCGGCCGTCGGCCAGCTTCTCGTACTCAAAGTCCTTGGCACCTCCGTTGGAGGTGCGGCAGAGTACGAACATACCCTTGCCCTGCTTTTCGGCATAGGGCAGGTAGGGGCTGATGGAGTCCAGACCCATATAGGGTGCCAGCGTAACGAAGTCGCTCTCGAAATCGCCGGTAAAGTGACCCATGGCGTACATCTCGGCGGTCTTGGCGATATCGCCGCGCTTGATATCCGCGATCACCGGCACACCGGCCTCGCGCACAGCCTTCAGGGTGTCGGCGTAGGCCTTCATGCCCTCCATGCCCAGAGACTCATAATAAGCGATCTGCACCTTGTAGCAGCCAGCCACAGCCTTGGTGGCATCGATGAGCTTCTTGTTGAAGCGCACGATGTTCTCGCCCTTGGTCAGGGTGCTGTCCACAAAATCGGCAGGCAGGTAGCTGAAGTCGGTGTCCAGACCCACGCACACCGGGCCGCGGGCTTCCACAGCTTCGTACAGTTTGTCCATGTTCGTCATTTGGGTGTCCTCCTGTAAGTCGTATTGTAGAACCCTCTCAGGCGCTTGCGCGCCAGCTCCCCCGAAGGGGGAGCTTTTTCTCTTGAGGGCAACTGTTTCTTTTCGTAATATGCGAACTGCTTTCCGTACTCTCAGGCAAAGCCTGACGGCTTTGCCTGAGAGGGTTTCGTTCTTTTTACTCCTCGGCCTGATAGGTGATCTTACCGGCCTTGATGGTGGCAAACACCTTGCCGTAAAGCTGCGCACCGTCAAAGGGGGTGTTATGGCTCTTGGAGTGCAGCTTTTCCTTTTCCACCGTGTAGGGGGTGTCCAGATCCACCAGCACAAAGTCGGCATCAAAGCCCGGCTCCAGCTGACCCTTGGCAAGGCCAAGGATCTCGGCAGGGCGGGTGCTCATCAGGTGCACCAGCAGCTCCAGCGGCAGACCCTCCTGCTTGCAGAGCTTGGTGTAGCACACGCCGAAGGCGGTCTCGCTGCCCACCATACCGGCCATGCCCTTCAGCTTATCCTCTTCGGAGTGGGGTGCGTGGTCAGTGGCAATGGCGTCCACGATGCCGGTGCGGATGCCCTCCACCAGCGCTTCCACATCGTCGGCGGTGCGGATGGGCGGGTTGACCCGGTAGTCGCAGGTATCGTTGGTAAACCACAGGTGGTGGGGGGTCACCTCACAGGTGACCGGTGCGCCCCGCAGTTTTGCCATGCGGATGGCGTCCAGCGCGCCCCGGGTGGACACATGGCACATATGCAGCCGGGTCTGGTAGTACTCGCTCAGCCAGCAGTTGCGCACCGTCTCAATATCCTCGGCCAGACGGTAGTCCCACGGGCTGATCTCCATATCCTCGGCGTGGCTCATGACCGTGATGTCCTTTTGGGTGCAGATGGCAAATGCCCGCGCCATGGTGGCGTTATCCTGCACGCCGTGGCCGTCCTCGGTGATGAACTTCACACTGGCGGGCAGGGTCTTGAGGTGGTCGATGCTCACACCGTCAAAGTTTTCGGTGATGGAGACGGTCTGATTTGCATCGCACAGCCCTACCTCGGCGGCTTTCTGTTCCACCATCACAGCCTGTGCGGCAGAAGAGCAGACGGGCTTTGTGTTGGGCATCAGGTTTACAAAGGTGTAGCCGCCGGCGGCAGCGGCGCGGCTGCCAGTCTCGATGTCCTCCTTGTACTCAAAGCCCGGGGTGCGCCAGTGGCAGTGCAGATCCACAAATGCGGGCAGCACAGTCAGCCCACCGGCATCCACCACCGTCTCGTTCTCGGCGGCAAGGGCGGAAAGATCCTGCCCTACGGCAGCGATCTTGCCATCCTTTACATAGATCTCGAGCGGCCGTCCCTCGGTGTTCACAGCGTTTGTCAGCAGCATCGCGGTTCCCTCCTGTAATGATATTTTGGGGTGTCAAGTGCCCGAAAACGGGCAAAAAAAAACTTTTCCCCGCAAAGGGAAAAGCTCATTGCGCAAAAAAAGGAAACAACGAAGCCACGGCAAAACCGGACGCGAACTGCTTGTTCAGTTTCGGGTTCTGGGCGCTGCACAGCATGGTGTTTCTCCTTTTCTTGATGGTTGCGTTTTCATTCGTATTATTTTATCATAGAACCGCAAAATATGTCAATGGCTGCGCGCAAAAACAGGTGCTAAAAGGTTTATGGCATCTCTCGCCGAATTTTGGATACTCTACCCAAAACCCGGGCAACGCGGCAAAATAACTACCATTTTGTTCCACAATCCCTAGCGCAGCACTGTACTTTCGTTGCCTGCTGTGCTATTATAATACGGTAAAAGGGAGAGCCCCGCCGCGTGGGCGGGTGTTTATGGGAAAGAGAGGTTTTCCGCATGGGTTTACTTGAGGACGCGCGGAACATCCAGCGTAAGGACCCCGCCGCACGCAGCGTACTGGAGGTAATGCTGCTGTACCCGGGATTCCACATTCTGGTGTACCACCGCATTGCGCACTGGCTGTACGGGCACAAGCACTTTTTTCTGGCACGGTGGGTCAGCCAGCATGGCCGCCACCGCACCGGCATCGAGATCCACCCGGGTGCCACCATCGGCAAGTGTCTGTTCATCGACCACGGCATGGGCATCGTGTTCGGCGAGACCTGCGAGATCGGAGACAACTGCACCATCTACCACGGGGTAACGCTGGGCGGTACCGGCAAGGATACCGGCAAGCGCCACCCCACCTTGGGCAACAACGTGCTCATCGGCGCCGGCACCAAGGTGCTGGGTCCGGTGTTCATCGGGGATAACGCCCGCATCGGCGCAGGCAGCGTGGTGCTGCGCAACCTGCCCGCCAACTGCACCGCCGTGGGCGTACCCGCCGAGGTGGTGCGCATCAACAACAAGGCGGTGAACCCCGCCGACGATCTGGATCAGCAGGATCTGCCAGATCTCGTCTCGCAGCGGCTCACCGATCTGGATCGCCGCCTGAGCCAGCTGGAAAAAACTGCGCAGGGCGATATCCCGCCCACTGCCGCACAGATCGCCGCCCGGCAGCGGAAGTAACCTATATTTTTGACAAAAACGACACCGGACAGGCCATGACCTGTCCGGTGTCGTTTTATCTTATTCTTTAACACCCTTCCCCGGCACAGAGGGACTTTACCTTCTGCACGGCGGCAGACACAAGGCTGCCGATGGGCTGGTCGGGCACGCCGACAATGTAGTTCTCGCAGTGGTTCACCGGGATCAGCACCCGGGTGGCGCTGCTCTGGCACACCGCCGTGGCCATGGTAGGGGTGATCTCCCCCAGCAGCGCATCTGCAATAACGATGCCGATGGGGCCCACGATGATGTCCGCATTGCGGCAGTTCACCACCACAGCATTCTCACCCGTGGCAGCTCGCTGTGCCCCGGCCTTATGCATGGCCTGCGCAGCGACACTGTTGGTGCCCACGGCCACCAGCCGGATGTCCGGGCACTGGGCGCTGAGGGCGGCCACCAGCTGGCGTCCCAGTCCCCCGCCCTGCCCGTCAATGACAAGCACGTTCATGCTGTACCTCAGAAGTCGATCTCTTCCAGCCGCAGCAGCGCCAGAATGTAGATCTTGACGGCCTCCAGCAGCTTGTTGATGGGAGCTGCCTCGTTAGCACCGTGCATCGGGCCGCCGAACTCCGGCAGCTTTACATCCTCATGCTCCGGGCCGAAGCTGACGGCATAGGGGAAGTGGCGGGCATAGGTGCCGCCGCCCATGGTAAAGGGGATGGCGTTCTCGCCGGTCACCTCGTTGTAGGTGTCGATGCAGGCGCGGATGGCGGGGCTGTCGGCTGCGATATAGAAAGGCTCGGCTGCGTCCACATCCTCCAGCTTTGCGCCCTCGCCCAGCGCAGCGGTGACCTGTGCGGTCAGCTTTTCGCCGTTGGTGCAGGTGGGGAAGCGGCTGTCGATGGTCTGCACCAGCTTGCCGTCCTCCATATAGATGCGGCCGCCGATAATGGTCAGCGGGCCAAAGGGGCCGTCGGCGCAGTCGATGCCAAGGCCGGTGCCTGCGGTGGAGCTGTGCAGCTTGTGCAGTGCCTCCAGATAAGCGCGCTCGGCGTCATTGCACAGGCCGTTGTCCAGCAGATAATCCGCTACCAGACCAATGGCGTTCACCGTGCCCTCCGGCATGGCGGCATGGCCGGACTTGCCCCAGCCGCGCACCCGCACGCCGTCCCCTTCCGGTTCCAGCGTGATGTTGGGAGCGTTCTTCAGCTTGCTGATATCGGTCTTGACCAGAGCGCTGGCGCGGTCCGGCACAGCGTTGTTGGCTACACCGCCCTCAAACTCTGCAATGACGCCGTTGCACACCGGGCTGACGATCTTGCCGCCAAAGTGGCCTTTTTCGCCGTTGCACACCGGGAACTCGGCATCCGGGGTAAAGCAGAACACCGGGGCGGGGTAGTTTTCCAGATAGTACTTCACATCGTTCATGTGGGTCTCCTCGTTGTCGCCCACGATGGCACGGATGGGGTAGCGCAGCTGGTAACCCTGCTCCTTGAGGAACTTCAGCGCGTACAGAGTAACGATCATCGGGCCTTTATCATCCGCGACGCCGCGTCCCAGCAGCCAGCCGTCCTGAATGCGCATCTTAAAGGGATCTGCCGTCCAGCCGTTGCCCACGGGCACAACGTCCACATGGCAGATGGTAGCCAGATATTTTTCAGGGTCTGCACCGGCCAGTTCGGCATAGCCGATGTAGTTTTCGCAGTTGCGGGTGGCAAAGCCCATGCCTGCTGCCAGCTCCAGCGTCTTGTCCAGCGCTGCCCGGGGGCCTGCGCCGAAGGGTGCGCCCTCCTCCGGGGTGCCCTCCACGCTGTCGATGGCGACCAGCGCTGCAATGTCCTGCAGCAGCTGCTCTTTGTTTTCCGCAATGTATGCGTCAATTTTCTGATTCAGTGCCTGATCCATGTTCTATAACGTCCTTTCTGGCCGGAAGCAGAGTCCGGTTTTCACAACTATTATCCAGTGTAACATACTCCGCGCGGAAATGCTACCGGCATTTTTCACGACAAAAGCGTCCGCGTTTTGTCAGCCTGCCGCAAACAGCCCGCTGAGCGCGCCCAGCAGCCCGGCGCTTGCCAAGCCCATGATGATGCCCGCCAGCAGCACGCCGCCCATGCAGGCGATCAGCACATCCTTGAACTTCATATCCAGAATGGAGGCTGCCAGCGTGCCCGTCCATGCACCGGTGCCCGGCAGCGGGATGCCCACGAACAGCAGCAGCGCCACGGTCAGACCCTTGCCTGCCTTGGCTTCCAGTGCGCGGCCGCCCTTTTCGCCCTTATTGATGCAAAAGCGGCAGATGGGGCCGATGAGGGGCTTGTGGTAACCCCAGATGAGGAACTTGCGGGCGAACAGATAGATGAAGGGCACCGGGATCATATTGCCCAGCACGCACAAAAGGTAGGTGGGCAGCACCGGCAGCCCCATGCCCAGCCCAATAGGGATGGCCCCGCGCAGTTCGATGATGGGCACCATGGAGATAAAGAAGATCAGAAGATAATTTTTCAGCATTGGCTTCTCCTTATATTACAGGTCGATCTGCAGCTCCACCGGGCAATGGTCGGAGCCAAAGATCTCGTTGTGGATCTCGGCGGCGCGGATGCGGTCTGCAATGCGCCGGGAAACGATAAAATAGTCGATGCGCCAGCCCGCGTTCTTTTCCCGCGCGTGGAAGCGGTAGCTCCACCAGCTGTACTTCACCTCGTCCGGGTGCACCACCCGGAAGCTGTCCGCAAAGCCCGCCGCCAGCAGCTCGGTCATCTTGGCGCGCTCCTGGTCGGTAAAGCCCGCGCTCATGCGGTTGGTCTTGGCGTTTTTAATGTCCATCTCGGTGTGCGCCACGTTTAAATCGCCGCACAGGATCACCGGCTTTTTTGCGTCCAGTGCCAGCAGGTATGCCCGGAAGGCGTCCTCCCACTCCATGCGGTAATCCAGCCGCTTCAGTCCATCCTGACTGTTGGGGGTGTAGCAGTTTACCAGATAAAAGCCGGGGTATTCCAGCGTCAGCACCCGCCCCTCGTGGTCGTGCTGTTCCAGCCCGATGCCGGTGGTCACTGCCAGCGGTGCTGTTTTGCACCAGCAGGCTGTGCCGGAGTATCCCTTTTTCTCGGCCGAGTAGGTGTACTCGGTGTAGCCCTCCGGCGCAAAATCCGCCTGTCCCGGCTGCATCTTGGTCTCCTGCACCGAAAAGATGTCCGCGTCCAGCGCGGCAAAGCTCTCGGCAAAGCCGTGGGTCAGGCAGGCGCGCAGGCCGTTCACGTTCCAGCTGATCAGTTTCATGCTTTTCTCCTTATTGTTATGCCTGATATTTTGTTTTCCATGCGCCGCTGCGGAAGCGCAGCACAAAGCAGGTCACACGGCAGGTCCAGTCGATGACCATAGCCACCCACACGCCCACAGCGCCCCAGCCCATGCGAACGCACAGCAGATAGCTGAAGCCCAGCCGCCAGCACGCCATGCTGAGGATGGACACCACCATAGTGAATTTCACGTCGTTGGCTGCGCGCAGGGCGTTGGGCAGCACGAAGGACAGCGGCCAGAAGATGATGGCGCAGCCCGCATGGATGGTGACCAGTGTGATGGCCAATTCCATCGTCTCGCCGGAAAGGGCGTAGATGCCCACCAGCTGCCGGAGGAACAGCAAGATCGCTCCGTTGGAAAGCCCCATGGTGATGTAAGCCCACAGCATCAGCTTGCGGGTGTAGTAAACGGTCTGCTCGTGGTCGCCGGCACCGATGCACCGCCCCACCACCGTGATCATGGCCAGACTGATGGCCTTGCCCGGGATGACGCCCATGCCGTCCAGATTGTTTGCCACGGCGTTGGCTGCGATCTGCACTGTGCCAAAGGTGGAGATCATGCTCACCACCAGAATGCGCCCGGCCTCGAACAGGCTGTTCTCAAAGGCCGAGGGGATACCGATGCCCAGAATGCGCTTTGCCATGCCGCCGTCCAGCCGCAGGGTCTTGGGCACGGTAAGCACCGCATCCTCCCGGTAGCACTTGCGCAGGATGAGCGCCGCAGCCACCACGCGGGACACCACGCTGGGCCACGCTACGCCGTCCACTCCCATTTTGAAGCCGAAGATGCACACTGCGTTGCCCACGATGTTGATGATGTTCATCAGAAAGCTGATCTGCATGGAGATCTTGGAGTTGCCGATGCTGCGGAACAGCGCCGCGCCGCCGTTATACAGCGCCAGAAACGGGTAGCTGAGGGCGATGATCTGCAAATATTTCACGCCCGCATCCAGCACGTCGGTATCAATAGAGCCGTAGAACAGCCGGATCATGGGGCGTGCCAGCACAAAGCATACCGCGCCGATCACCGCACCGGACAAGCCGCTGAGCAGCAGCAGCTGACCGGCGCTTTTGTCGGCATCCGGCCTGTCCTTTGCGCCCAGATACTGGCTTACCACCACCGCGCCGCCGGTAGCCAGCGCCGCAAACAGCACGATGATAAGGTTGTTGATCATATCCACCAGACTGACGCCGGAGATTGCCGCCTCGCCGCAGCGGGACACCATCATGGTGTCGGCCATGCCCACCGTCACTTCCAGCAGCTGCTCCACCAGCAGCGGGATGGCCAGTACCAGCAGCTCCTTTTGGCTGAACAGCGGCTCGCGCCCGCCGGTCAGCCTGTTTTTTTCATTGCCATGCAGTAGCTTTGTCATTCGTTTCTCCCCTCCCGGCACCGGGCACTTTTCCCGGTACGCCGCCGCTGCCCGGCGCGTGCATTTTTCCGGTTACAGCAGATGTGTCCATCTTAACACACCCCCGGCTGCTTGTAAAGCGGTGCAGGCTATATCCCACGAAAATCAGCTTTCCACGCCTGCGTTCCATTGCCCGCCGGTTTTATAAAGGTATCCCTGTGCGGTCTTGCGGCTGTTGTTCCGTTTTTATGCTTGTTCGTCAGTTTGCCGGGAACTTTCCGTAAAATTTGTGCGTTTCTACAAAAATGCGATTTCCCGCGTAATTTTGGGCAAAAATTTTAAAAAACCTCTTGCAATTTTCGTTCTGAAGTGGTATGTTGTATCCAACAAAAGCGAAACTTGGATACATCTTCACTTTGGAGCAGCAAATTCGGCTCCGCACACGCCTTTGTTTTTCACCTTGCTATTTTCTTCATTTACCTTCTTATCATTTACCCTGCCTGTCCCGCAAGGGACGAGAAAAGCGATGACCCACCTGCACGGGTCATCGCTTTTTCTTTTATTTATAAAGTCCGCAGCCCGGACGGCTTTCCCTTCCGTCCCCCACGGGCTGCTCTATCCACAACGGGTGCCGCTTGTGCTACGGCAGCTCCGCAGTGACCAAAATTGCTTACCGGATGATCTTGCCCAAGAACTGGCGCACAAGCTTGGTCTTGTTTTTGGCCGTCAGCTCCTGCCAGTCTATGTAGACATGGCCGCTGGTGGGCTCTTCCAGAAAATTCATGCAGCGCACCGTGGTGGACTTGCCTGAACCGGACGGCCCGATGATCACCAGCTTTTCGCCCTCGGCGACCTCAAGATTGACGTCTTTCAGAACGTGCAGAGCGCACCGGAATGCAGGCTGTTCTCGCTTTCCCATCAGCCCCGGTCTGCTTATTTTTTTCGGTACTCCCGCGGGGTCATACCAAAATGCGCCTTGAACGCCCGATTAAAATAGGAAAGGTTTTCAAACCCGCACCGGGTGGCGATGGTCAGCACAGTCTCGTCCGTGGTCTGCAGCACCTCGGCGGCGGTGTTCAGCCGGTACTCATTCAGAAAGGAGATAAAGCTCTGCCCGGTCATCTGCCGGAACCAGCGCATAAAATGGCTGGCGCTGAAGGAGCAGACCCCGGCAGCATCCGCCACCCGGAGCGGCTCGGCATAATGTGCCGAAAGCCATTGCAGCACCGTTTTCAGCCGCTGGGTGTCGGCAGTTTCGGTGGGGAGACACTGCCTGCCCTGCGCAATGAGCAGGGCAAGAAAGCGCAGCAGCGCCCCTTTTACCAGCAGCTCGTAGCCGGGGCGCTTGGCGCGGTTGGCATCTTCCAGCTCCCGCAGGCAGGCGGCGGCTTGCAGATAGCACAAATCGTTCGGGGTCAGACGCACCGGCAGCGAAAGCCGCCCGCTTTGCAGCGGCAGCAGATACTTTTCGGCGCAAAGGTCCTCCGCGCCGCCCAGCAGCTCCGGTTCAAAGATGATATTTTCGTATTCCATGCGCTGCTCCTCTGCCTGCCGCAGCGCATGGAGCGTGCCCGGGGCAAAAAGGAAGATATCCCCCCGGTAGGCCGGGTAGGTCACAGCGCCCACCTGTACCAGCCCCATGCTCTGCTTGACAAAGACCAGCTCCATGCTCTCGTGCCAGTGGAGTGCTACCTGCTGAAAATCCCCCGGAATGGTGCAGGGGTACAAATTGAACGGAAAGCGCACTGCACCGTGCTGTTTTGTCTCCTGCAAAGATGCCTGATTTTGCATCGTCTCACCCCCTGATGATAGGATTGTACCATAGTTTGCACTGTTTAGGCAAGATTTTGAAGGTTCTATGTGGTATATCTTGAAGTACAGATGTCAAACCTGTTTTCCGTAAGGTGTATCTGAAAACAAAGAAACAGACTGAATTTTCGACTTTTCAGATGCACCCTAACAAAGGAGGATGCTTTTATGAGCTTTACCGAAACGTTACAGAGTATCACCGGCAAGCTGCTGGCAGACTGCACAGACCAGGAGCTGTATCTGGCACTGCTGGAACTTGTGCGGCAGAAGAGCGCCGACCGCGTGCAGCCGGTCACCGGGCGCAAGCTGTACTATATCAGCGCCGAATTCCTTATTGGCAAGCTGCTGTCCAACAACCTCATCAATCTGGGGCTGTACGACGAAGCCCGGTCTGCGCTGGCTGCTGCCGGAAAGCGCCTTTCCGACATTGAAGAGGTAGAGCCGGAGCCTTCTCTGGGCAATGGCGGTCTGGGACGTCTGGCTGCCTGCTTCCTCGACTCTCTGGCAACGCTGAACCTGCCCGGCGACGGCGTAGGTCTGCGGTACCATTTTGGTCTGTTCCATCAGTCCTTTGAGGACGGCGTGCAGAACGAAAAGCCCGACCCGTGGCTGACTGCCCACAGCTGGGCGGAAAAGACCGACACCACCTACCCGGTGGAACTGGCGGGCAAGGAGTACACCGCCCGGCTGTACAAGCTGGCGGTCACCGGCTACGAGGGACGCACCAACACCCTGAACCTGTTCGATCTGGACACCATTGACGAGAGCATCGTCCATGACGGCATTGCCTTCGATAAGACCGCTATCGACAAGAATCTGACCCTCTTCCTCTACCCGGACGATTCCGATGAAGCCGGCCGCCGTCTGCGGGTATACCAGCAGTACCTGATGGTCTCTGCCGGTGCACAGCTCATTCTGGCCGAGTGCGCCGCCCGGGGCTGCAACTACCATGATCTGGCAGACTACGCCGCCATCCAGATCAACGACACCCACCCCAGCATGGTCATCCCGGAGCTGATCCGCCTGCTGGGCGCGCGCGGCATTGAGTTCGAGGAAGCGGTGGAGATCGTTACCAAGACCTGCGCCTACACCAACCACACCATTCTGGCCGAAGCACTGGAAAAGTGGCCGCGCACCTATCTGGACGCCGTGGTGCCCCAGCTGATGCCCATCATCGAAAAGCTGGATGCACTGGCACGCACCCGCACCGAGGACGAGAGCCTTGCCATCATCGACAAGGACGACCGGGTGCACATGGCACACATGGACATCCACTTCACCCACTCCACCAACGGCGTAGCGGCGCTGCACACCGAGATCTTGAAAAATTCCGAGCTGCACGGCTTCTACGAGCTGTACCCGGAAAAGTTCAACAATAAGACCAACGGCATCACCTTCCGCCGCTGGCTGCTGGAGTGCGACCCGCGCCTGACCGCCACGCTGGAAAAGCACATTGGCTCCGGCTTCCGCAAGGACGCCGCCGAGCTGGAAAAACTGCTGGCCTTTGCCGAGGACGAGACGGTGCTCAGCGAGCTGACCGCTGTGAAAAAGGCCAACAAGGAAGCACTGGCCGACTGGCTGCTGCACACCCAGAAGGTGACTGTGAACACCGATGCCGTGTTCGATATCCAGTCCAAGCGCCTGCACGAGTATAAGCGCCAGCAGCTCAACCTGCTGTACCTCATCCACCAGTACTACGAGATCAAGGCCGGGCACCTGCCCGCCGCTCCGCTGGTGAGCATCTTCGGTGCAAAAGCCGCGCCCGCCTACACCATTGCAAAAGACATCATCCATGCGCTGCTGACCCTCTCCAAGGTCATCGCCGCAGACCCGGAGGTGTCCAAGTGGCTGCAGGTAGTGTTTGTGGAGAACTACAATGTCACCGCCGCCGAAAAGCTGATCCCGGCCTGCGACCTTTCTGAGCAGATCAGCCTTGCCTCCAAGGAAGCTTCCGGCACCGGCAACATGAAATTCATGCTGAACGGCGCGCTGACGCTGGGCACCATGGACGGTGCCAACGTGGAGATCAGCCAGCAGGTGGGCGAAGAGAACATCTATATCTTCGGTCAGACCTCCGATCAGGTCATCCACCGCTACGCCGTGGGCGATTACGACCCCGCCCAGTGGGTGGAGGGCGATGCCAACATCCGCCGCGCCATCAGCTTCCTGACCGGGCCGGAGATGCTGGCCGCCGGTCATGCCGAAAACCTGACCCGCCTGCACGACGAGCTGATCCATAAAGACTGGTTCCAGACCCTGCCGGACTTCAACGCCTACATTGTGCGCAAGGGACAGGCCCTCAGCGATTACGCCTGCGACCCCATGGGCTGGCGGCGCAAGTGTCTGGTGAACATTGCCAAGGCGGGTATGTTCTCCTCTGACCGCACCATTGCCGAGTACGACCGCGACATCTGGCATCTGGGCAAATAATCTTTTTTATCGCAAGACAAGAAATTAGCGCAACATTCAAACAGCATATTTGCGATATGCAATTCAACGCTGTTGCTGGGGCATTAAAAAGTTGAATTGCTATAACCCTGCGTTTCTCCTTTATTTTCTCATAGGCTGCTGCACGTTTCCGTGCGGCAGCTTTTTGTTTGTATGGACAGATGCGATTTGCCGCGCTTTTGCTAAAGTGGACGATGCTGTTCCAGATCTTCGGACAGACTGACCATCCAGCTGCGCCTTCGGAACATCACAAGGGACAAAACCAGCCGGTATAAGGCCCCGCCAGCATATTTGCGATAAAAAGTTGAATTGCTATAAGCCCCTGCGCAAAGAAAAACAGGAACCGGCACACATTGCATTTGGTGCACCGGCTCCTGCTTTATTTCTTATCATGCAAGATGGAACAGATCGATCAGCACGACCATGGCAAGGCCATAGTAGACCACAACCGCCACCAGATCGTTGATCGTGGTGATCAGCGGGCCGGAGGCAACCGCCGGGTCGATATGGATCTTGTGGAACAGCATCGGGATCAGCGTGCCCACCAGACTGGAAATGACCATGGACACGATCAGCGACAGCCCGACGCAGCCGGACAGCAAAAACGCCGAGGTCCAGACATAGCCCTTGAAAAAGTGGATGTAGCAGCCCAGAAAACCCAAGGCCATCACGGCCAGAATTGCACCGTTCAACAGACCCACGCGGGTCTCCTTCCAGAGCAGCTGCAGCTTTTTGGAAAGGGTCAGGTTTTCATCCACCAGCACACGGATGGTCACTGCCAGCGACTGGGTGCCAACGTTACCGGCCATATCCAGCACCATGGACTGGAAGCAGATGACCACCGGCAGCACCGCCACCACTGATTCAAACGCGCCGACGACCGAGGAGACCAGCATCCCGAGGAACAGCAAAGCGATCAGCCACGGGAGACGCTTTTTCACGCTTTCAAAAACGCTTTCGTTCAGATCCTCCTCGCCGGTCAGACCGCCCAGCTTTGCGTAATCATCGCCCATCTCATCATCGACCAGCTCGACCACATCGGACGATGTGATGATGCCCACCAGCTTGCCGGCATCGTTCAGCACCGGCAGGCTGCGCTCTGCGTAGTCCACGATGCGGTCGATACAATCGCTGATCTGCTCCCGGTCTGTGACGTAGGGATAAGAGCGGACGATCAGGCTTTCCAGACTTTCCTCTGCACGTGCAATGATGAGGTCTTTCAGGTCGATTGCACCATAGAAGTGCTCGTTTTCGTCCACCACATACAGCGTGGAGATGTTATCGTTTTCTCCGGCCTGCTTTACCAGCTCGCTCATCGCCTGCCGGATGGTCATATCGTTTTTGATGGAGATGTAGTTGGTGGTCATCCTGCTGCCAATCTCATCCTCGTCATACGAGAGCAGCATCTTCACATCTTCAACCGAGTCTTTGTCCAGCTTGTTGACGATCTCGTTCTTATCGGTATCGTCAAGGTCTTCCAGCGCGTCCACCGCATCGTCCGAGTCCATGTTGGAAATGACCTTTGCAGCTTCATGGCTGGGCAGCTCTTTCAGGTACGGCTCGGCATCGTCCAGATAAGTAAAGATCTCGGCAACAGTATCCACGCCCAGAATGGAATAGAGCGATTGACGTTCGGCGGGGGTCAGTGCCTCCAACGCATCCGCCAGATCCTTTTCATGGTAATCAGACAGTTTTTCGGCCAGCTCTGCCTTGGGCAGACCGCTGTGAATGATGCTCAGAATTTCCTGCACATAATTCTTCTGCATGGTAGTTCCTCCTGATTCCGCGAGCTTGACAAATCAAAATTCATCGCTCCGCTTGAAATTTTGCACTTCATCATAGCACATCCGGTATGCGGCGGCAACCCTGCCAGCGTGAATTTTTTGTAAAATATCGGACACAAAAATCCCCCGACAGCAGAAGTACCGCCTGATGAGCAAACAGTACGAAGCCGAAAAAGCTGTACACGGCGGTCACCTCATGCGTTCCTTGCCCCACCGCAGGCGGGGCTTTACGGGTTCAACTCTTCTTATCCGCTGTTACAGCGAAAGGGAAAAAGACTATATAAAACAAAAAAGACAGCTGTCAAAAGCTGTCCTCATTGAACGGTGGAGCGTTCTGCTAGAGCAATGTTTCGTATAATGCATCTGTCACACTTTGTTTTGATTTTTGTGTCTTAGTGCTTCTGGACCACAAGCATCTTCTATTCGAACCCAAATCCGAACCGTATCGTGAAATCGCTTCTCCTTTACTCCGTCTGGTGTTTCTGGCCATTTCTCTTGTCGGTACAATTCAACACACTTCTTTTTGTGCTCATAACTGTATCGCATAAAAATACCCCCATACTGGGTGTCCAGTATTGGGGGTACATATCAAAGCCACTGCCTTTCTCTTTTTATTTTCATTACCGCCCACGGCCACCGCCGCCGCCGTGGCTGGAACCGCCGCCCATGCCGCCGAAGCCGCCGCCAAAGCTGCCGCCGCCGAAACCGCCGCGCCCGGCACCGCCCCCGAAGGAGCCGCCGCCCATGCCGCCAAAGCCGCCGCCGCGCGGAGGCCGGGGTCCACGGGAACCACCGTAGTAGCCGCCCGGCGGGGGCGGCGGCGGGCCGCGACGTCTGCGAGGAGGCCGCGGGCCGCCGAAGCACCACAGCCAGCCGCAGGGGCTGGCAAAAACATAGGCCATTGACCGGATGATGACGATAAGCAGAACAGCACCGACCACAAGGGTCAAGATGTCGGTCAGGGTGCTGCCGCCGCTGCTCTGGCTGCCCTGATACCCGGGCTGCACGGTACTGCCGTTGCCCACGCTGCCGGAAAGGCTGACCCCGTAGATGTCCGCAATGGTGTTTGCCACGTTCCGGGCACAGGTGGTCACTGCACCGTCATAATCCTTTGCGGCGAACTGATCTTCCATGGTCTGAGCGATGGCGCTGGACTGCTTTGCCAGCGTGGTGTTGCGGAAGCCATCGCCGTAGGTCAGGTAGTAGTCGCCGTCCGCGTACTGCGCCGATTCCATTACCAACAAAATCAGCACGCCGTTATTCTGGGAGGACGAACCGATGCCCCAAGCGTTGAAAGCCTGTGTGGCGTAATCCTCTGTGGAATCATTACCCGTGTATTCTACTGTCAGTACACCGATCTGTGCGCCGCTGCAGCTGGATTCCAGCTGGGCGTTCAGTTCGGTGATGGTCTGCACGGTGCTGCTGCTCAGCACACCGGCATCGTCCACCACACACTCGCCCTTGGGCAGGCTGGGCAGCTGGGCAGCAAAGGCCGCCGGGCACAGCACCGCCGCGCTGACCACCACGGCCAGCACCAGTGCGCTGATGCGTTTTGCAAAGTTTTTCATGCGAAGGGCTCAACCTCCTTTACGCCGGACAAAGCTCCCAGCACACTGGCCGGGAAGCCGCCGACATCCTTCTGATATTCATACACCGCCGTATTGTACTGCAAGGTGCCGATGATGGTGGCTGCACTGTTGAACTGGCCGTACTGCCCCTGCACCGCGCCCATCTTCATGGGGTCGGCGGCCTGCTCCTGTAATTTTGCATACAGCTGGTCGATGGCAGTGCCCAGTGCCTGATCGGCCTGATACAGCGCGTGCATCGTGCTGCCCTGATAATAGGGCAGCGAGGTCAGCGACTGGCTTTTGCCGCCGTTCTGCACCGCTTGCAGACAAGCGGAGAAATCGTTCAGCGCCGTCTGTGCGGTCAGCACCTCGGCGCTGTCTGCGCCAAGGGTATTGGATGCGGTGGTGAGGATATTTGCGGCCGTGTTCTCTCGGGTGGTCAGTTCCTCGCTCAGGTTATAGCCGTTGTCGGCGGCGACCCCTGCGGTGAACCACTGGTGGGCGGTGTTGTACTTGCCGCGCAGCTTGGCGCTGCCAAAGCCAAAGAAAGCCGCCAGCATCACCACTACGCTCAAAGCAAGCGCCGCCGCCCGGGTGGAAAGCGCAGCGGGCAGCTTTGCTTCCAGTGCGGCCAGCTTCTGCTGGCGGGGGGTCAGCTTTACGGTCTGCTCCGGTTTTGCCTTTTCGCGGTAGCTGCCCGCGTCAAAGCCGCCGGGAGCTGTTTGTTTGTTGTTCTGAGAAAAATCAGCGTTTGCCATTTCAGCTCCGGATCTCCATCATTTTGGTTTTCAGCTCGTCCTCGATGCGGGTCAGCTCCTGCTCGGCGGCGGCACGCTTTGCGCGTCCCTCGCTCTGGATCTTGTTCAGCTCGTCCAGCGTCTCGATCAGGCTCTTGTTGGTCTGCTGCAGCGTCTCGATATCCACGATGCCGCGCTGGCTCTCCTTGGCGGTCTCGATGGTTCCCATCTTCAGCGCCTCGGCGTTCTTCTTCAGCAGGTCGTTGGTCATGTTGGTCACGGCGCGCTCTGCCTGCATGGCCTGCTGGCTGTGTGCCAGACCCAGTGCCAGCACCATCTGGTTCTTCCACAGCGGGATGGTGTTCACGATGGTGGACTGGATCTTTTCTGCCATCATGGTGTTGTTGTTTTGCAGCAGACGGATCTGGGGGCCCATCTGCAGGCTGATATTGCGGGTCAGTTCCAGATCATACAGCTTTTTCTCAAAACGCTCGCACTGGTCGGCAAGGTCGCGGGCAGCCTGTGCGTCCTCCGGCAGACCGGAGACCTTGGCCTTGTCCATGGCCTGCTGCAATTCGTTGGCACGCACATCTACCAGCTTTTTCTTGCCGGCAAGGATATACATACTCAGCTCCTTGAAGTAGGCCATGTTCAACTCGTACATCTTGTCCAGCATGGCGATATCCTTGAGCAGCTGCACCTGATGGGCTTCCAGCATGGACTGGATCTTTTCCACGTTAGTCTCGGTCTTGTCGTACTTGGTCTTGAGGGCATCCAGCTGGCTGGTTTTCTTCTTGAAGAAGCCCATGATGCCCTTCTGCTGTTCCTCGTTGGCGTCAAAGCTCTTCAGCTCGCCGATGAGGTCGGTGATCATATCGCCCACCTCGCCCAGATCCTTGGTGGACACCTTGGAGAGGGCGGCTTCAGAAAAATCGCCGATCTTCTTCTGGCAGGCAGAGCCGTACTGCAGCACCTGCTGGCTGTTGGTGATATCGATCTTCTGGGCAAACTGATCCACCATGGCCTGCTCCTCGGGGGTCAGGTTCACCTGTGCTTCCGGGGCAGGGGCAGCGGCGGGCTTTTCCTCCTGCGGCACAGCGGCGGGAGTGGGGTCCAGCGTCAGGGTGGGCACTGCAGGGGCATCCAGATCAAAGTTCAGGGTATTGTCAGCCATAAGTGATTCCTTCCTTTCAAAATCCCGAGGGGATATTCTGATTTTACTTGCTCAGACCCTGCCCTTTCAGCATATTCTGCAAAACGGTCAGGTCTGCGGACAGGTCCATGCTCTCTGCCGCGTACAGGGCATCCAGCTGGTTTTCAAAAGCGGTGGCAATGGAGGCAGCGTTGTGCTCCACCTCGGCGCGGATGGCGGCGGCGTTCTCGCCCCGCACACCCTGCTTTGCAAGCTTTGCGTACTGCTGCAAAACGTTTACGGCGTCCGGCAGATAGTAGTTGGCAAACCGGCGCACCTGCTTTGCCTTGGCGGGGTTTGCTTCCACGGTTTCCACGATGGAGCGTCCCGCCTTTTCCATGCGGGTCATGGCGGCAGACAGCTGCGGGTCGGGCAGTGTCTCGTTCAGCGCGTGCAGGGTGTCCAGCTTCTGCTGGATATCGGTCAGCATCTGGTCCACATCCTCCACACCGGTGTGGAAGGGTACTTCCCGCTCCACCACCCGGGGCGGGCAGGTCTTTTGTGCCACGCCAAAAGCCACGGCGGCACCGCCCAGCGCCACCAGCAGCGCCCATAATTTATACACCGGCAGCACTGCGCACAGCACCACGAACACCAGCGCCATGGCGTAAAAAGGCAGCACGCTGGGCTTTTGGGTGCGGATGATCTTGCTCATGGTCATTTCTCCTTGTCCGGGGCAGTGCGCCCCTTATGATATCCATAATACAACGTCCGCAAAAAAACGCAAGTATCCCGCAAAAGAATTTACAGCCTTGTCATCATTTTACGATCCAGTCTGCCAGCGCAGCGCCCCAAAGTGCTTCCAGCCGGGCGGGGCTGCACGCGGCGTTGGCGGGGCTTGTGCTCGGCAGACGGACAGCCGGGATGCCGGTAAGCGGCTGCTGATATTTTGTATAGATACGGTAGGCTGTGGCGCCGTTGCAGAACACCGCCCGGATGGGCGCCTTGCGCAGCAGCCCGGCGATATCGTTGGGCACCACATCCCGGATAGAAGCATCCGACGCGCCAGTGATCGTGCAGCTTTCCAGCGTATCCCACAGCGCCAGCCCGTGGCGCAAAAGCAGCTGCTTTTTGGCGGCGATATCCTCCCGCGCGGGCAGCGGCTCCCCGGTCAGCGCCGCCAGCAGCGGCCAGAACCGATTTTGCGGATGACCGTAGTAAAAGGCCATCTCCCGGCTTTTGGGGCTGGGCCATGTGCCCAAGATCAGCGCCCGGCTGCGGTCATCGTATACCGGCGCAAAGCTCATAAGCTGCCGCCTGCGCTTTCAATATTACCCCATGCAGAGCCAAAGTCCTTGCCGGAGGGCTCCGCGCGGGGGCCGTCGAACCACAGTTCCTCGATCAGCGCCGCCACGCCATCCTCCCGCACGTCCCCGATGATCCGGTCGGCAGCGGCCTTGGCGTCCGGGGTGCCGTTTGCCATGCAGGCACTCAGGCCCGCAGCTTTCAGCATCCCCACATCGTTGGCAGAATCGCCCACAGCCACGGCATCCGCCAGCGTAAGCCCCATCTGTGCACACAGGTCGGCAAGCCCTACGCCCTTATCCATGCCGCCGCGCACGATATCGTAGTAACAGTAGCCGTCCGCGTTCTGCGCGCCCGTCTGCATCCAGTGCAGGCCAAGGTAGCCGTATTTTTCGTGGAAGCGCTCCACTTCCTGCGGCGGCATGGCGGCAAAGGCGGCGTGGGGCATATCCACCAGATGCCGGTCCTGATCCTCGCCGTCCACGCAGTCCAGCCCGGGGCTGTTCATCATCTGATAGCCGGTGTGCAGATACTCGTACTCACAGTAGGCGTAATAGGCATCCCGGAAGTTGAATTGCAGCGGGTAGTTATAATCCTCGCAAAAATCCACCAGCACATACATCTCCTCGCTGGTAAGCGGATGCTCGGCTATTACGTTGCCCTGCCTGTCCACCACGCAGGCACCGTTGCAGGTAATGGCGTAGTCGAACCGGATGCCGCCCAACTGGTTTTTATCCCGGATGGCCGGGTAGGAGCGGCCGGTGCTGAGCACGAACTTGCCCCCGGCAGCCTGCAGCTTTTTTACCGCCTTTACCACCGCCGGGCGGGGCTTTGCTTCGCCAAAGGGCATCAACGTGTTGTCGTAATCGCTTGCCAGAATCTTATATTGCATGGTCATCTCTCCTGTGTGCATCGTTTTCTCCCAGTATAACACATTTCAAAGTCCAGCGGGAGAGGGGGAATATTAAAAATGCCCTCCGCTTGCGCTCTGGGCAAATATAGCGGAAACTTCTTTTGATATAGAGCGTTTGTCGCGCTCTGCGGAGCGCTCCAAACGCATTTTTCACGGAAAGGGTCGTAAAAGATACAGCCTTTCCCGCAGCGCCGCGCTTTCGCAGAAAGCGGCGCTGCAAATGCCGTTTTCCTCCACGACCCCACCTGTGAAAAAGGGGTTCAGAAACGCCCGCAGGCGTTTCTGAACCCCAAAATTATAGCAGTTTGCGTTTTTAATGCACAAGCAACATCCGCAAACTGCATATCGCAAATATGCCGTTTTAATGGGCACTATTTTTGAAAATTGCGATAAAAATAATATTTCCTTAGCTTATGCGCAAAGCAAACGCGGCGCGCATTTCAAATCGTTTTCTTCACGGGAAATCAGGCAAACACCGCCACGACCACCTGCATGGCTACGCCCACAAAGGCACCGGCGGCCCATGTCAGGCCGGTGATGAAGAGGTTCTGCTTCCACGAGGGGTTGGCGCGCCACAGCACAGCCAGACCCACACCCGCACCGGTGCACAGCCCCGCCACAAGGCTGGAAAAGCGCAGCGCACCTTCCACATACAGCTGGGTCAGCAGCACGCTGGCGGCGCAGTTGGGGATCAGCCCCACCAGAGCCGCCACCACCGGCTGGAAGAAGCCCATGTCGCCCAGCACTTCGGCGAATACGTCCTCGCCCACGCCCTCTACGATCATGCCGAACACCAGACTGAACACGAAGATGAACACAAAAATCTCCAGCGTGTGGCGCAGCGCTGCCTGCCAGATGGGCTTTTCGTTGCCCTCGGCATCGCTGTGCTCCTCGTGGCAGTCCACCTCGTCCGCATGGCCGGTGTAGCCGCCCCGCAGCTCCTTGGGCAGCACGCCCCGCAGCACAAAGTCCAGCACAAAGCCCACCACGATGGCATACACCACCTTGATGACCATCAGGACGGCCAGCTTATCCCAGTAGGCGGGCATGGACACCAGCAGCGGGATGGCTTCATCGCTGGTGGCAAGGTACACTGCCATCAGCGTGCCCAGCGTGATGACCCGGGAGGCGTAGAAGTTAGACGCAATGGCGGAGAAGCCGCACTGCGGCACACAGCCCAGCACTGCACCCGGCACAGCGCCCCAGCGCCCGCCGCCCGCCAGCAGCGCCTCGATGCGCTCGCCGTGGCGGTGCTCGATATACTCGATCAGCAGATAGGCCAAAAACAGAAAGGGCAGCATCTTGGCGGTATCCACCAGAGTTTCGCCCAGAACATCCAGAAACAGTTCCATAAATAATCGCTCCAAAGACCCGCAGGGGGTCGTCTCTCAATAATTTGCAATCAGTTTGCATTTTCGTGCAGGGAAGATTATACACGATATGCTTCCCAATTGCAATACCAAATTGCAAATTGGTTGCAATTTTATGTTATGAAACGCTGCAGCGTGCAAAAAAGCCACCAGCATCTGCAAAATCCGTGCGGATGCCGGTGGCTTTCAGTATTTTTACCCCTTCAGCGGTACAAAGCCCACAAGGTCTTTGACGACCTCGCCGCCGATGATCAGACCGGCTACCGAAGGCACAAAGGCGTTGGAGCCCGGCACTGCGCGGCGCACAGTGCACTTGCGCTGGGTGCCCGGGGGACAGATGCAGTGGTCCTTGCAGCTGATGGAGTCGTCCTCGATGGGGGTCATGGCAGGCTCCTTGGAGTAGACCACCTTCAGGTGCTTGATCTTGCGCTTGCGGCACTCGGTACGCATCACCTTGGCAAGCGGGCAGACCGAGGTCTTGTAGATATCGGTCACCTCAAAGCGGGTGGGGTCCATCTTGTTGCCTGCGCCCATGGAGCAGATGATGGGCGTGCCCGCTTCCTTGCACTTCATCACCAGCGCCAGCTTGCCGGTAACGGTGTCGATGGCGTCCACCACATAGTCGTACTGGGTAAAATCGAAATCGTCCTGCGTCTCCGGGCCAAAGAAGCACCGGTGGGTGGTCACCTTGATGTTGGGGTCGATATCGTGGATGCGCTGTTCCGCTACATCCACCTTATACTGTCCCACCGTGCTGCGGGTGGCGATGATCTGACGGTTGAGGTTGGTCAGGCAGACCCTATCATCGTCGATCAGATCCAGTGCACCCACGCCGCTGCGTGCCAGCGCCTCCACCGTGTAGCCGCCCACGCCGCCGATGCCAAACACTGCCACCCGGGCGCGGTGCAGCTTTTCCATAGCCTCTGCACCCAGCAGCAGCTGGGTGCGGGAATACTGATCCTGCATTTTGTTCTCCTTACTTTTCTACGCGGGTGATGGTGCCGCCGCCCAGCACCACATCGCCCTGATACAGCACGGCAGCCTGCCCCGGGGTGGGGGCACGCTGGGGCTGGTCAAATTCCAGTCGGAAACCGTTTTCTGCGGGGTAAACGGTGGCCTGCTGCTCCGCCTGATGATACCGGGTGCGGGCGGTGACCCGCAGCGGCCCGGTCAGCGCCGGGATGGCGATCCAGTTCACATCCTCTGCGTAGACGATGCGGTCAAACAGTTCGCTTTCCGGCCCGACGGTGACGGTATTGGCCTGCATATCCTTGCCGCAGACGTACACCGGTGCGCCCAGCGCAAGACCAAGCCCCTTGCGCTGTCCCAGCGTGTAGCGCACCGCGCCGCTGTGGGTGCCCACCACCTTGCCGCTCTGATCCAGAAAATCCCCGGCGGGGTAGTGCTTGCCGGTAAACTGCTCCATAAAGCGGGCATAGTCGCCGTCCGGCACAAAGCAGATATCCTGACTGTCGTGCTTCTGGGCGTTGATAAAGCTGTGCTCCTGCGCGATCTTGCGCACCTCGGTCTTGTGCAGTGCACCCAGAGGCAGGCGGATATGCGCCAGCTGCTCCTGCGTAAGGTTATACAGCACATAACTCTGATCCTTGCCCTCGTCCAAGCCCTTTTTCAGCAGCCAGCGGCCGGTTTCTGCGTCCTGCTCCACCCGGGCGTAGTGGCCGGTGACCACATACTCCATGCCGTGTTCCTCTGCCCAGTCCAGCAGGTGGCGGAACTTCATATATTTATTACAGTCGATGCAGGGGTTGGGGGTGCCGCCCGCCTCGTAGACGCGGATGAATTTTTCAATGATCTGCGCCCGGAAGTCGGCGGTGAAATCCAGTACCTGATACGGCATATCCAGCGCAAAAGCCACCTCGGCGGCATCCTCGATATCTTTCTCCGAGCAGCAGGTCTGGTAACCGGACTGTCCCAGCGTTTCGTTGTGGGTAAGCCGCATGGTGATGCCGGTGCAGTCGTAGCCCGCCTGCTGCATCAGACAGGCCGCCACCGAGCTATCCACGCCGCCGCTCATGGCAATGAGGGCGCGGGGACGGTTTGCAGGGTTCTGAGTGGTCATAGATTCTCCTTTTATGGGTTCAACATACTAAAGCAGTAGTATAATACTACCGCAGCATAAACCGCTTGTCAAGACGCAGAAATTTTCTGCGCCGCAGCCAGCAGCGCCGGTTTTTCGTTGGGATATTCTGCGCGGATGACGCCGTCCAGCAGTGCTTCCAGCACCCGGCGCAGCGCCGGCCCTGCCGGGATACCTACTGCCATCAGGTCGCGTCCGTTCACCGCCAGCTGGCTCACCCGGCAGCATACGCCGTCGGCTTCCAGCCGCCGCGCCCGCTGTGCCGCAAGGGCGCAATCCGGGGCATTCTGCGGGTGCAGCGCCGCGCACAGCGCACACAGCCGCTCCACGGTGCACAGCCCATATCGGCCTAAAAGCTGCCGGATGTGAATGTCATCGGCGTGTGCGGGAGCTTTCTCCTCGGACACGCCCTGCCCTGCCGTTTCCCGCACCAGCACTGCGGTCTCCTCGATGCAGGCGTTGGAGCAGCGCAGCCGTTTGAGCACCCGGCGGGTGGCGGTCTCGCCCAGAGCGCCCAGCAGCGCCGCCCAGCGCACCGGCAGGTTTTCCTCCCCCGCCGGGCAGGCATCCACCACCGGCTTTGCGGCTTCAAGCGCCGCCGGGGTCAGTTCCGGCAGCACCACAGCCAGCACAGCGGGTTCCAGATACGCCCCCGGCTGCGGGGCGGTCAGCAGCTTTGCCAGCTCCTCCTGAATGCGCTCGGCAGAAATGCAGTCCAAATGGGGTACCAGCTGCCGCGCCGCCCGGGCGGTGGCTGCGTCCAGCGCAAAGCCAAACCTTGCGGCAAAGCGGTACAGCCGCAGAATACGCAGCGCATCCTCGGTGAACCGCTGCTGCGGCTCGCCTACCGCCCGCAGCAGACCGTTTTGCAGGTCTTTTTGCCCGCCAAAGGGATCTACCAGACCATCGGCTTCATTATAAGCCATGGCGTTGATGGTAAAATCCCGCCGGGCAAGATCCTCCCGCACGTCCGGGACGAACTGCACTGCGTCCGGGTGACGGCCATCGGTATAGCTGCCCTCGGTGCGGAAGGTGGTGGTCTCGTACAGCCGCCCGCCGTATTTGATGGTGACCGTGCCGTGCTGCAACCCGGTGGGGATACACTGCTCTGCCCCGAACAGCTCCATCACCTGCTGCGGCAGGGCGCTGGTGCACAGGTCCCAGTCGTGGGCGGTGCGCCCCAAAAGGCTATCCCGCACGCAGCCGCCCACGGCATAGGCTGCGTAGCCCGCTGCGTGCAGGGCGTCCAGCAGAGCAGCTGCTCCGGGGTCAAGTGTCAGCTTCATTCCTCGTTCTCCTCGTAATGCAGGGTGATGCGCTTGCCGTCAAAGCCGCATTCTGCCGCAGGGAATACGCTTTGCGCCTGCACAAGCTGCTGTTCCGGGTCAGTGATCATGGGGGAATAGTGCACCAGCCACAGCCGCTTTGCCCCGGCCTTTGCAGCCAGCGCTGCGCTCTGGCCAAAGGTGCTGTGCCCCCACTGCGCGGCCTGCTCCTGCTGCTCCGACAAAGCGTAGGTGGCATCGCAGAGCAGCAGGTCTGCACCCTGCGCCGCCTGTTCCAGCGCCGGGCAGGGCGCACTGTCGCCGGAAAAGACGAACCGCAGCCCCTTGCGGGGTGCGCCCAGCACCTCGGCGGGCTGCACCATGCGCTCTGCCAGCGGCACAGCCTGTCCCCGCTGCAAAAGCCGCCACTGGGTCACCGGTACGCCCAGTGTCCGCGCCTTTTCCGGGTCAAACCTGCCCGCCCGGGGCAAGTCCAGCCGGTAGCCCAGACTGCGCACCCGGTGCTTTGTGGCCACCGGCAGCAGCGTTGCCCCGGCGGGCCATCCATCCGAAAGAGCATCCAGCGCCACCGGCTGCCCAGCGCGGCAGATAAGCGGCTTTACCGCGTAGGGCAGCGGCCCGGTCAGGGCATACACCGCCCGCCAGACCTCCAAAAGCCCCTCCGGCCCCAGCAGGGTCAGCGGGCGGGTGCGCCCCTGCGCCCCAAGGGTCTGCAAAAGCCCGGGCAGGCCAAAGATATGGTCCCCGTGGTAGTGGGTCAGGCAGATGGCGTCCGCACGCATCAGGTTCACCCCGGCGCGGCGGGCGGCGGTCTGGGTGCCCTCGCCACAGTCCAGCAGCAGGCTGTGCCCGCCGCACTCTGCCACAGCGGCGGTCAGGGCGCGCTCCGGCAGCGGCATGGTGGCAGCCGTGCCCAGCAGTGTAATGGTCAGCATAAGCAGTTCCTCCGTGGTTCTTCCCTGTTATCTTACCACAAACCCCGCCGGTGCACAATTCTTTCTGCTACGGCATAAGCTGGGCAGAGCCTTGAAAAAGGAGGGCACAGCCTATGCAGCGCGACCGCAGAAAACGACATCCCCCCGCCCGGCACCCGGTGCTTTTGCGCCGGGTGCTGCTGGTGCTGTGCATTCTGGCGGTGCTGTGGCTGGGGTACAGCTGCATGATGCCGCAACTGCTTTTTTCTGCCCGGGGCACCATGATCTTTGTGCCGGACCCGCCGCTCCGGCGGTAAACGGAAAACACATTCCTTCAGCACCGCGCCATCCCCCCGCCGCACAAGTCCATACTTGAAGAAAAACGCAAAATAGTGTATTATATAGTATTATGAGTATAAGGGGCACGCTGTGTGCCCTGACAGGGGGAACCTATATGGCTGATAAAAACTTTCTGACAGATATCATCGATGCCGACCTTGCCGAGGGCAAGGTGCAGCAGATCCACACCCGCTTCCCGCCGGAGCCCAACGGCTATCTGCACATCGGCAGCGCCAAGGCCATCTATATCAACTGGTCCATTGCCAACCAGTACGGCGGCAAATTCAACCTGCGTCTGGACGACACCAACCCCGCCCGTGAAGGCGAGGAGTATGTCAACAGCATCATCGAGGATCTGCACTGGCTGGGTGCCGACCCCAACGGCGGCATCT
>ERZ833608.706-NODE-706-length-26346-cov-41.097524_pt1 | contig 26346 bp, 21 predicted proteins | sample MGYA00519694_ERZ833608 | MGnify/ENA primary metagenome ERZ833608 (study PRJEB31850, sample SAMEA3708742) | human gut metagenome | biome: human gut; feature: human-associated habitat; material: faeces | place: China | collected 2014 ... | reverse complement strand
AGCCGTCCCCTTGGGGAAGGTGGCTTGACGCGAAGCGGCAAGACGGAAGGGGTTCAGCCCTTGCCGGGGGAACTTCCTCCCGTGAAAATGCAATGCCGGAGCGTCCACAGACGCTCCGGCATTGCTATAATAAAAGTAACGCTACCTCAGAACCGCAGCCGCATCTGATACCACACCACCCCGCCGTGGGTGGAAGCGGAAACACCCTCGTTCACAAAGCCGAACTTTGCGTAATAGTGCAAAAGCTTCTCCTTGCAGGTCAGCACCAGCCCCTTGCGCCCCTGTGCGCGGGCATCTGCGATAGCTCTTTGCAGCAGCAGCCCGGCATAGCCACGGCGGCGGCAGCCCGGGAGGGTGTTCACCCCAAAGATCATCTGCCATGCGCCGTTTTCATCATGCAGGGCGGCGTCCGCGTACATCTCATCGGTCAGGTCGGGCGTGTCGGTGCAGAAGCCGTCCACAAAGGCCACCAGTTTCCCCTGCTCAAGCAGCAGCCAGAAATGACTGGCATAGTGTGCCAGCCGTCCGGCAAATTCCTCGGCCGTGGCAGCCTCTGCCGCCGGAAAACAGGCTGTCTCCACGGCGGCAATAGCGTGCAGATCCTCCGTAGTTGCGTTGCGTATCTCCATGGTATCTCCCCCTTCTCTTTTTCCTATTCAGTGTACCACAGCTGCCGCGCAAAGGCAAAGTGTTTGCATCTGTTCTCCGTCCGTGTTACAATGTCTATACTACGCTTGGAAGGGAGTTGAAACGCCATGCCCACCGAAAACCGCACTACCTTAACGCCGGACACCCCGGTGCGCTACCTGAAAGGGGTGGGTCCCAAGACCGCAGAACGGTTCGAGAAGCTGGGCATCGTAACGCTGGCAGACCTGCTGTGCCACTACCCCCGGCGGTATATCGACTTTTCCAAGCCCTACTCCATCGCAGAAGCCCCCGCCGACACCGAATGTGTGGTGAAGGCCGAGGTATTCGCAAAGCCCGGCGGACGCATCCTGCCAGGCGGGCGGCGGATGGAGCGCATCACTGCCGGGGACGATGTAGCCAGTCTGGAGATCACATGGTTCAATAACCCCTACGCCACCCAGAAGCTGCAGCTGGGGCAGGAATACTATTTTCAGGGCATCGTTACCGGCGGGATGCTGCGCCGCCAGATGGTCAACCCACAGGTGCGCACCGCCGAGCAGATCCAGGCCGCACCCTTTGAAGCCGTTTACCCCCAGACGGAGGGGCTTACCAGCAGCGCCATCTCCCGCTGCATCCGGCAGCTTTTGCCCCATGCAGAGCTGCTGCCAGATCCGCTGCCGCCGGAGATGCTGCAAAAATACCGTCTGCTCCCCAAGGCCGAAGCGGTGTGCGCCATCCACTGCCCTGCCACCGAGGAGCAGGCCGCAGCGGCGCGGCGGCGGCTCATTTACGAAGAGTTGTTGGTGCTGCAATTGGGCATTGGGCGGATGCGCAGCCGGGGCGCTGCCGCCACCGGGGCACCCATGCGCCGCGCCGACCCAGCTCCTTTCTGGCAGAGTCTGCCCTTTGCCCCCACCGGGGCGCAGCGCCGCGCAGTGGAGGAAATTTTAAACGATATGGCGGGCGATACCGCCATGAACCGCCTGTTGCAGGGCGATGTGGGCAGCGGCAAAACGCTGGTAGCTGCTGCCTCCATCTGGGCGTGCATCCGGGCGGGGTATCAGGCCGCGCTGCTGGCTCCTACCGAAATTCTGGCCGCACAGCACGCTGAGGGGCTGAACCGGCTGCTTGCCCCCTTCGGGATGCGGGTCGCCCTGCTGACCGGCGGCATGAAAGCCGCTGCCCGCCGCACCACACTGGCCGCTATCCGCAATGACGAAGCCGACCTTGTAGTGGGCACCCACGCTCTGATGAGCGAAGGGGTGGAGTTTGCCCGGCTGGGTCTGGCGGTCATTGACGAGCAGCACCGCTTTGGGGTGCGTCAGCGCGGCGCGCTGGCCGAAAAGGCCGCAAACCCGCACCTGCTGGTCATGAGCGCCACCCCCATCCCCCGCACGCTGGGATTGCTGATTTACGGCGATCTGGACATTTCCATTCTGGACGAGCTGCCCCCCGGACGCACCCCGGTCAAGACCCGGTGCATCACCGGCAAGCGGCGGCAGGACTTGTACCGCTTTCTGGACAGCGAGATCGACAAAGGGCGGCAGGTGTATCTGGTCTGCCCCGCCATCGAGGATGTGCCGGACGGCGGGCTGAACGCCGTCAAGACCTACTACGAGGACATTGCCAAGGCGCTGCTGCCCGACCGCCGGGTGGGGCTGATGCACGGCAAGCTGAAACCCAAGGAAAAAGCCGCCGTCATGGAGGATTTCAAGGCCGGGCGGCTGGATGCACTGGTGTCCACCACCGTCATTGAGGTGGGTGTGGACGTGCCCAACGCCAGCGTGATGGTGATCGAAAACGCCGAGCGCTACGGTCTGAGTGCCCTGCACCAGCTGCGCGGCCGTGTAGGACGCGGTGCCGCCGAGAGCTGGTGCTTTCTTGTCAGCGACAACACCAGCGAAGCCGTGCAGAAGCGGCTGAAATTTCTCTGCTCCACCACCGACGGCTTTGCCGTGGCGCAGTACGACTTGGAGACCCGCGGCCCCGGCGACTTTTTCGGCAGCCGCCAGCACGGCCTGCCCACCTTACAGATCGCCGATTTGATGAACGACACCCGTACCCTGCACGCCGCCCAGAGTGAAGCCGCCGCATTGCTTGCCGCCGACCCGCTGCTGGAAAGCCCTGCGCACGCTTTGCTGGCTGTGCAGGTGCAGCAGATGTTCGACAAGGCCGGGCCGATGAACTGAAAAAGCGCTGTCACACGAAAAATTCGTGCGACAGCGCTTTTCTTTACGCTTCCTTGCTCCCAACAACGCTTTGCAGGATGCGGGTTGCAAAAACATCCACCTTTTCCTCCAGTGCGGACAGACGCAGCAGACGGTAGAACCGCTGATACACGGCATCCACTGCGTAGCCCGCTACGGCGATCAGCAGCACCGCACCGGTCAGGTAAGCCAGCGAGGGCAGCAGCGCCCCGCCGAACCGGGGCAGGTCTACCAGCTGCCACAGCAGCGCCCGGGTAAAATCGCTGTCGTGCAGCAGGTACACCCCGAAGGACAGCGGTGCCAGCCGAAAGACCCAGCGCCGCCAGTAGTCTGAGCGGATACGGATATTCTGGAACAGCAGAAATATCGCTGCCGAAGCGATAACCGTAGCCAGTGCCTGATAGCCGTTGACGGTATTCACAAAGCCGTTCAGGTGCAAAGCGTTTTCCACACGCAGCGCCAGCATTCGGTTGAAAAGTCCCGCCGCCGAAGCCGCCAGATACGCCAGCAGGCACAGCCCGCTGGGCACGGTCACCCGGTATTTGCGGAAATAGGCAGCCATAAAATACAAGGTATAGAACCAGATAAAGCTGTATCCGTTATTCACAAAGGTCGCATCCGTTGCCCAGTAGAACAGCGTACCCCACACGCTTTGCAGCAGCAGCGCCACCAGCAGCAGTGTTTTGTACTGCCGCCTGTCAAGGCTTTGCACCACCGCGTTCAGCACCGGCACCGAGAGATACATCAGGAAATAGGCCGAAGCGAACCAGTAGCCGTTGGAGGTAAGGGGCAGCAGCGCCCGGAGCAGCGAAATGGCTGAAAGCGGGACTGCACCCGCCTTGACCGCAACGCAGAAGGTGAGCATGGAATAAAACCACACCTGTGCCCCGATGCGGAACAGCCGCCCGGCGCGGACAGTCCCCTTGCGCTCCGACAGGTAATAGCCGGAAAGCATTACAAAACAGTTGGTGGATACACGCGCCAGAATAAACAGCAGCCAGTATATCCAGAATGCCGCTGTCCCCTGCGGTGCGGCACTGCCCAGCCCGCCGTGCCCGATGCCGTGCATCAGCACGATCATCACCATACTGAGGATACGCATCGTCTCAAAGCCGCTGTGCCGCTTTTGTTCTTCCATACCCCGTTTTCCCCCCTTATCTCTCCCCTGTTTCCAGCTGCCGCAAGGCCTGCCGCACCTGCTGCTCCGGCCGCAGCCACGTTTGATAATACACCGCATTGTGCTGCGCCATGGCTAAAATCGCCGCCGGGTCTGCCAGCAGCTGCCGCAGCTGCGTCTCACACTCCGCCGGGGACGTATACGTTTTATAGTTTTTCCCTTCTTCAAAGCCGCCCGGCAGGGTGTACCGCAGCGGCTCGGTGACGATAGCGCGCCCCGCCGCCACATACTCGGCCAGCTTCCAGCCGGTAGAGCCGTGCAGTCCGGTAGAAGCCACGCAAATCTCCGTGTGCTGCATCCGGTGCAGATACGCCCGCTTGCCGGTCAGCTTGTCCGGCACGATCAGCTCCGGGCACAGCTGCCGGGCACAGGCGTTGTCGGATACGCCGCCGGTGAACTGCTCCGGGAAGGCGCTTTGCAGCCGGTGCAGCAGCTCAATGCGGTCGGCGTTCACCTGCCGCCACTCTGCCTGCAGTTCCGGGTATTGCCGCACCGCCGGCTCATCCGGGTCCCACAGACGGGTCAGAAAGAGGATGCGCGGCTTTTTGCGCACCCGGGTCAGGCAGGCTTCAAAGTCCTGCGGGTAGCAGCGGGTGGAAAGCGCCCACTGCTTCAGGCGGCTCTTTGCGCTGCGCTCCGCTTCCAGCGGCGAGCCCGGGCAGGTAACGTAGTAGTTCAGCCCCAATGGCCGCAGCTTTGCGGGGATACCGCCCGGGAACTGCCGGTTCTTCTCCGCCGAAAAGCTGCGTTTGAACACCACATCTGCACGGCTGAACAGCGCCAGCACCGCCGCAGGGTCGTTGTAAAAGTAGCCGTCCATCAGGTCAAACACCACCGTGCGGCCGTCAATTTCCGTTTCCAGCAGCGCCTCCCGGGCAATGGGACTGCCCTGCCGCTCGTCCTGCACCCGCAGGGTCAGCTCCCCGCGCTTTGCCAGCAGGGTAAAACCCGCCAGAATGCCGCTGATGTGCGCCGCGCCCTCCCGGGTGGCAAGTTTTACCGTAACTTCCATACTCCCTCCTGTCAGCGGAACAGTCCGGTGCGCCGCTCGCCCATAGGGATGACATCACAGAACACACACCGGCTCTTGGTGGAAAGCTGCACATCCTTGTGGTAGCAGCCGAAAAACCATTTTTCGTAGGTCAGCTTGAGCAAAATCTCGTCCAGAAACAGGTGCAGACGGTTGCTTTCGCCAAGGGCAAGGGCGGTAAAATCCAAAAATCTGCTTGGTGCATCGTGGGTCAGCACATAATCTACCTTGTAGTCTACTGTCTCTAAGTTGCGGCGGCAGGTGTCGTACTCCTCGTCACTGGGCATCTCCTGCTTCCACCAGTTCACGCCCGGCTCCCGGTCATCCTTATCCTGACTTTCCGCGCCGCCGAAGCAGAGATAGGTCTTGCCCTCCAGCTCCAGCACGCTGCCCCGGCACACATGGTACACGTTGCCGCCAAGGCTCTGCACCCTGCCGCCGAACAGCTCGGTCTCCGGGTACTGTGCCAGCAGGTCGTAGTTTTCGTGACTGCCGTCCAGAAACAGCACCGTGTAAGGGCGCTTGCGCAGCCAGTCCAGCCGCTTGCGCTCTGCGGCGCTGCCGTCCCATACAAAGCCAAAATCCCCCAGCACCACCACGGTGTCCTTTTTGCCCAGCCAGCGCAGTTTGCCCTGCTTGAAGCGCTGGATATCACCGTGGGTGTCCCCTGTAAGATATACCATTCCTGCCCTCCCTGCCGGAGCGAAAGAACGGTGTAAAACACCGCAAGGCTCTTGTAACACCCCGGCAAACCTGTTATTATTATAGAACACAGCACTTTTGCTGCAAAATTGATCCTCCGGCGCGCTGTACCGCGCAGCCTTATTTAGTATATTTTATCGCTTTTTAAAGGAATTGTCCACATGAAACGTATTTTTGCACTGGTTCTTTCGCTTGTATTTCTGCTCAGCTGCCTTGTGCTGCCCGCCGGAGCCATGTTCGACCCCAGCCCGGTGTATCAGGTGCAGGCTGCAAGCGCCTATATCGTCAACACCGATACCAACATCATCGTCTACGATAAAGACAGCACGAAGCAGGTGTCTGCCGGCGGTCTGACCAAATATATGACCCTTGCCGTGCTGCTGACCAACTACGCCGACCAGCTGGACAACACCTTCCAGATGCCCTTTGCCATCTCGGACTATGTTTATAATACCAATAACGCAGATATGCGCTCCAACGAGACTTTCACCTACCGCGAAGCCATGTACGCCATGCTTACCCGCAACGCCAACGAGGCCGCCATGGGTGTGGCATACACCCTTTCTGGCGGCGATCTGGACGGCTGGGTGGCGCAGATGAACACCTTATCCAAGCGCATCGGCACCACCGCCAGCAGCTGGACGGACGCCTGCGGCATCGACAGCGGCAACACCACCTGCGCGGTGGATATGTACCTGATCCTGCGCTACCTGATGAGCTTTGACGCCTTTGTAGAAGTGTCCGGTGCGCCCAGCTTTACCATGCCCGCCAAGGAGAAGCACCGCTCCTCCTCGGTGCTGGTCAGCCAGAACGCCGCGCTGAGCAAAGCCAGCGGCGGCAGCTACTACCGCAGCGCCATGCAGGGCGGTATGTGCAATGTGACCGCCTTTAAAAATGATACCGGCACCCAGAGCTATGTTTCATGGGGCAATAAGGACGGTGCCACCTATATCTTCTGCGTGATGGACAGCCCCGACAGCTGCGATACCCTTGGCTACGCCAACCGCCGTCCCGCCCTGTTTGAGACCGTCAAACTGATGGACTGGGTGTTCGACAGCTTTTCCATTCAGGCTGCGCTGGACACCGACCTGACCATTGCGGAGATTCCGGTAAAGTATTCCTCCGATACAGACACCTTGCAGCTGTACCCCAACGACAGCATGATGACCCTGCTGCCCTCCACCAGCGACGGCACCGTCACCCAGAAATACTTCCACCTGCCGGACTACGTCTGCGCGCCCATCCAGCAGGGCGATGTGGTAGGCACAGTGGAGCTGAAGCTGGCAGGCGAGACCATCGGCGTGGTGGATCTGATTGCCGGGCAGGACGTAGCCCGCAACCCGCTGCTGTTCGGGGTGGACAAGGTGAAGGAGTTCTTCACCAGCCTGTACCTGAAGGTGGTGCTGGTGCTCAGCCTGATCGCCGCCCTGATCTACGGGCTGTGGCTGCTGTGTGCCAACTGGAACCGCCGCAAACCCACTAAAAAGATCCACCGCCGCTATTGAACAGACGCAAAAATGCCCCGACAGCCGCAAAGGCCGCCGGGGCATTCTGGTTGCGCCAGCAGGAGTCGAACCTACGATGGGGGAGTCAAAGTCCCCTGCCTTACCGCTTGGCGATGGCGCATCATGCAGCTAAGTATAGCATATTTTCTGCCGTTCCACAAGAGGGACACTGCATTTTTGCAGCCTTTTCCCCGCAGCACTTAGAGCGTTTGCGGCGTTTTTTGTCATTTTTTGGGCTTTTAGACGCTGTTTTTATGCTTTCCATTTCCTGCCATGTTTTTACGAAAGACAAGTTTTAAAGGATGCAATTTTCAAAAAATGCGGTCTATCGGGGCATAAAATTCATCTTGCAAGGGTAAAAATCGTTTTTTTCATAATTTTTATTATTTTTTCAGCCAAAAGCTGTATTTTTTGTTGCGGTTCTGGTACACTGGATGTGATAAATATAGATTGAAGAAACTTCTCCGCTGTCCGGGCTGCGCCCGGGTGGGGCAGGGTCTCCATCTTTGTGAAGGAAAGCGAGGGATCTCATGAAAAAATTCCTGAAAACGCTGGTGGTCGGGATCTGCCTGTTCACCCTGCTGTGCTGTGCGCTGCCGGCTGCGTTTGCTGCCGGCAACACTTCAGGGAGCAAAAAGGAACAGAACGTGTTCGCCATTGGTATGGATGCCCAAGGCGGCATCTGCTCTACTGTGGTAACCTACACGAACCTGTCCGGCAAACTGGAGAGCACGCCCGAGCAGCCTGCCATGACGGGCTACACCTTTGACGGCTGGTACACCGAGCCGGTGGGCGGCAGCAAGGTGACCACTTCCACCGTGTTCACCTCCGACGCTACCATCTACGCGCACTGGATCGCCAAGGCCGGTGCTTCCACCGTGCCGCAGCCCGCCACCCAGCCCGCCGCGATTCAGTGGCAGAAGTATGTAGGGCCCGCACTGGTAGCCGGTGCCCTGCTTACCACCCTGCTGGTCTCCACCATGTTCTGAACAACGCTGTAAAACGCATTGATACCAATGAAGAAAGGGATCTTACCATGTCTACTTCCACCATGAAACTGCCCGCCAGCTACGCCGTGATCGACGCCGAGGAGATGACCTATCTGGACGGCGGTGCAAGCAGCGCCTACCAGTCCTTCCTGGACGTTGGCAAGGTGTTCAACTACATCGCCCGCATCTTCTCCGGTGCAAGCTCCATCATCAACAACGTCAACGTCATCTACCAGTCCTTTGTCTCGCTGAACAGCCTGCTGACCAGCTTTGGCAAGTAAAAGGCTGACCCCAAAGTCTGCATACGGGAGCCGCGCTTTTTTTCGAAAAAGTGCGGCTCCCGTTTTTTCGTGCGCGCAGCAGTTCAGTACAGTAGCGTACAAAACTTCACATCTCAAAATTATGAACAAACTTTTTAAGTTTTTTGGGTCTTGCAGCCGTTTTTGGGAAAAAATACACACAAATCACAAAAAAATGCGATATTTTTTTGGCGTCATCTCTTGATTTTGTGTCTGTTTTGTTATATTGTTGTTACATGGGATGTGGTAAAATAAGGCAGCTTGTAAAGGAGCGTTTCCGCACCCATTGTACCCCGCAAAAACCGCGTCGGCAAGCGCATTTTAAGCCGTTTTTGTTAAGTATTTTCGTAGTTTACGAAAACCTTTTCGCTGGCTTGTACTTTATAGTTTGGGAGCTTGGACATACATGGCAGATCGTGAACTGCGGCAGATGCACCGCGCTGAACTGATAGAGATTATTTATGCATTGAAGCAGAGCGAGGATCAGCTCAAGGCGCAGAACGCCGCGCTTACCGCGCAGCTGCAGGACCGGCAGCTCCGGCTGGAAAAGGCCGGCTCCATCGCGCAGGCTGCGCTGGAGCTGAACAACGTGTTCGCCGCCGCGCAGGCCGCCGCCGATGACTATCTGCACTCGGTGCAGGCCAACCTTGCAGACACCGACGCCGCCGCTGCCAACACCCTTTCGCAGGCGCGCAGCGAGGCCAAGCGCATTCTGGAGCAGGCACAGGCAGACGCCGACAGCCTGAAGGCGCAGACCCGGCAGGAATGCAGCGCCATGGTAGAGCAGGCCGAGCAGGAGGTGCAGCAGCGCTGGCAGACATTTGACCACAAGGCCAACGCGCTGCTGGACCAGTACCGCAGCGCCGACAGCCAGCCTTCGGAGGAAACATGAAAAAACGCGATATCCGGTTTGCTTCCATCCCCTCCACCGAGGAAGTAGCCGCAGAACGTGAACGTCTTGCGTACCAGAACCGCTACCAGCGGGTGCTGCGCAGTACGGTCTATATATTGGTGGTGGTGGCCGCAGCGGCCGTGCTGCTGGCTACGCTGTTTTTACCGGTGCTTCAGGTCTCCGGCGACAGTATGAACCCTACATTAAAGGATAAGGACATTATCCTGCTGGTAAAATCCGACCACATCCAGAACGGCGAGCTGTGCGGCTTTTACTGGCAGAACAAGCTTTTGCTCAAGCGCATCATCGGGCAGCCCGGTGATGTGATCGATATGGACGTGAACGGCGTGGTTTCGGTAAACGGCGAGGTGCTGGACGAACCCTATGTGGACGCGCTGACCGTGGGCGAATGCGACATCCGGTTCCCCTATCAGGTGCCGGAAAACCGCTACTTCGTGCTGGGCGACCACCGCTCCACATCCATCGACAGCCGCAGCAGCGTGATAGGCTGCGTGGAAAAAAGTCAGATCATTGGCAGGGTGTTTTTAAGGGTATGGCCCCTGTCCAGTTTCTCGTTGATCCATTGAGCCCGGGAGGAGGTACTCTAAGTTATGAACGACATCCTTAAAACCTACAAGGAGCAGTTCCGCGAAAACCGGCACACGCTGCGGCGCTACACCGCATTTGTGCTGGCGCTTGCCATGATCACCACCCTGTTCGTCAACTGGCAGCTGCATGGCGTAGGCATCTCTATGACCGCGCAGTACCAGTGCGGCGAGGTGGAGCACGCCCACACGGCAGATTGCTACGACAAAGTGCTGATCTGCGGCTACGCGGAAGGCGAGCTTGAAAATGCGGACGAAGTTGCCGCTGCCGAAGCTGCCGCCGCCAGTGCTGCCCAGAGCAGCGCCGAGGAAGAGATCATGCCGCTGGAGCTGGAGCCGCAGATCGAGTTTGTGCCCCACGAGCACACCGATGACTGCTACACCGAGGTGCAGACCCTGACCTGCCTGGAGGAAGAGCACGTCCACGATGACGACTGCTACGACCCCGAGGACGGCAGCCTGATCTGTGAAAAATTTGAGCATACCCACGATGAAAGCTGCTATACCACCGAGTACGAGCTGACCTGCGGCCTGGAAGAGGGCGAGCTTGTGGAGCAGGTGGTAGAGCCCACCCAGACCGCCGAGCTGGTGGCCATGGCGGTGGCAGAGCCTGTGGCGCTGGAGCCGGTGGTGGACACTGTGGAGCCCATCTACCACCACCACACCGACGCCTGCTACGAGGAAGTGCTGGTGTGCCCCCTGCCGGAGCATCACCACACCGTAAGCTGCCTGAGCGATACCTCTGCCGACCTTGAGACCCCCGAGGAGTGGCAGGCCGCCAACGCCGAAGCCGTGATCACCGGCGAGTGGAACGAGGATCTGCTCAGCGTGGCAAAGACCCAGTTGGGCTACGAGCAGAGCGAGAAAAACTTCGAGATCGACCCCGCGGACGGCGTGACCCTGCGCTACTACTCCCGCTACGGTCAGTCCTACGGCAATGCCTACGGCGAGTGGGACGTGATGTTCCTTGCCTACTGCCTGAAGTACGCCGAGATTCCCCAAAGCGCCATCCCGCAGGAGGCCAGCGTGCTTGCCCTGCGCAGCTCCATGAGCGGCATGGACTGGCTGCTGGAAGAGGACGGCAGCGCCGCCCAGCCCGGCGACATCGTTATTTATAATAAGTACGTCACCCGCACCGTGGCTGTGGACAGCAGCGCCGACAGTGCAGAGCCAGATCTGGACGATTTGTTCAGCGTGGATACAGAGTTTGAAAACAGCGCAGAGCTTGGGGACTCCGGCGTTTCTGCGCTGGATGCAGCCCCCAGTGCTGACGACAGCACCGGCGCACAGGATACCGCAGCCGCCTCCGGCACGCAGGACACTGTGCTTACCCCCGAGCCCGTTGACCCGCAGACGGAGCAGCCCGCCGAAAAGCCGGTGGACAGTGCCGACACCGCTGCACCCAGCACCGTGACCTCCGTGTCCGGCGCGGACACCCTTGCCCCCAGCGTGGTATCCCCCGCTGCTGAGCCGCAGACCACCACCGTGACCGACGCTTTGCCCGTGGAGACCGTGGGCATCGTGAGCAGTGTTGACGAGGATGCCGACACGCTGACCGTTATTTCCGGCGACGTGGACGGCAAGGTGGCTGAGGTAACACTGTTCAACACCGAGGTCGTGGGTGTGGTGGATGTTGCCGCTGCTCAGTACGCCGACACATACGGCGGCCAGCTGCCTACCACCTCCTCCAGCCGCCCGAACCGTGCGCCCACGCTGATGACGACGGAAGAACCGACCTACCTTGATTACTTTGTGGAAACGCCTGAGGGCGAGATAACCTCCACAGGTATGAAAAAGGGCGGCATTACCAAATATACCTTTAAGATCGACAACACCGAACAGACTGGTGATTTTACGGTCAGGGCTGATCAATCCGTCTATTTTACCTTCGACTATCAAATTGCCGGCGATGTGCTGAAAAAAGAAGAAGGCAGTAACGTTCTGACCTATAAACTGCCTGCCGAACTGTGCCCGAAGGCAGAAACAGACACAAAGATTTATGATCGTACTGGCCACGAAGTAGGCACACAGTATTTTCACACGAACGGCACCACTACGCTTGTCTTTGATATTGACTCTCCTCATTTCAACCCGGAGGAAACCTTTAGCGGCCAGTTCAGTTACGATTGGACGTACAGCAAGGAGTCTGCTACCGAGAATAAAACGTTCCATTTCCCCGGAAGCAGCACGGAGATCACGCTGGAAAAGTATCAGGACATCACGATCGAGAAGAGCCAGCCTTCGGATAATGACGGCACGATCCAAGAAACTTCTGATGGCAAGACCAAGATCCGCTATACTGTCAAGGTAAGCTCGGAGCATGGCTGGGATGATAAGGTTCAGATCTGGGATGGCCTGAAGGTTGAAAACGGTGACATTCAGGCTGAGTACGACAAGAAATCCTTTACTCTGATAAAGCACAAAAAAGACGGCCCTCCCGAAACCGTTTCCTGCACACCGGATTTTACAAAGAACACCGATAGCACGTACAGCGGCTACGCCGAGACCTTCCAGATCGAAAATCTTGACAAGCTTGAAGCTGGTGAATACTATGAGCTGACCTACGATGTTCTTACCACCCGTACCAGTTACTCAGAGCTCAAAAACACCGCAACTACCGATAACGGCAACAAACAAGCCGATCGTATCGTTAAGCTGGACAGTCTTATTGCAAAGGAACAGGGCGCATACGATTCCGCAAACAACTGCATCGACTGGATCGTCACTGTAAAGAACCCTACCGGCTCTGACCTGAACGGCTACACTGTAACAGATACCCTTGATAACGGTGCAACGATTAAAGGCGATGTCGAACTGTATGTGCAACTGGAGCACAATGGTTACACTTGGTCTAATCGTAAGATTGATACCGTCAATAATACGGGCAAATCCACCTTTACCTACACCTTCCCTGCGGGCAGTGATGCAAAGCTGTATCAGTTCAAGTATCAGACCACTCTCCCGGTAGGCGTCACCTCGGTGAAAAACAAGGCCGAGTACAGCAAGGAGCCCGGCGGCAACAAGTTTACCGACGAAAAGACGTTCAATCCCTCTGGCGGCGGTCAGGGCGGTCAGAGTTTCAGCCCGCAAAAAACTGCATCCGGCAAGCTTGCCCCGAAGGACGCTGACCACCCGAACCTTCTGGCAGCACCTTGGACGATCACCGCTGCAGTCCCCGGCAAGGGAACGTATGAGATCAAGGATAATATCAGTGGCTACTGGTTCAATGGCAAAAATATCCACTATGGCATTGCCAGCGAGCTGCAAAAGCAGCTTGAGCAAAGCTTTGACCTCACCTACACCAGTGGGGGACAGGAATCCACACTGGATTATAATGCCATCAAACAGAGGACGGATATCACGTTTAAAGTAACGTACTATTCGAATGAGTGGTGGCAAAATCCTGTCTCTTCTACTGATTCTACCACGCCGGTAAGCTCCTTCAAGATCGAGCTTGACACCACAAATTGCACCCTTGACCTCAGCCAGCTGACGCTGAACTACAGCACGCAGGTGGATATAAGCGATCTGTCGGAAGGCGACCGTATTACTATCTCCAATCAGCTTAACGGAAACTCTGTCAGTTACAATTACCAGAAGCCCAGCACCGGCCTTAAGATGTCCAAGGGCGTCAGCCTGGTGCGTAAAGACCAAAAAGCCAGTGATATTATCTACTGGTGCGGCACTCCGACTCAATCCTCCGGCGGTACGCTTACCCCTGATTATTCTGATTTCCAGAACAAGGTACTCCAATATCAGATCCTTCTGGATTTCTCTTCTGTAAGCGATACCCTGCCCGCAAAGATCACCCTTACTGATACGCTTCCCAAGGGTCTCACTTACCGCACCACCAACACCCCCTCGGCTGTCATCGTGTTCACCAACGGCTACAAGAGCGGTACTCCCAAATCCAGCCCGTCCCTGAAGGATGGTACTGGTACAATGAATATTAAGGACTACTTCGCAGACACGAGCAAGCTTGAGATCAACACCCCCGCCGAGGGTTCAGAGGATGGGCAGACCATTACGTTCCACATTGATGGGCTGGATAAGCTCGACTTTGCTAAACTCAAGGCTGAGGGCTATACCGATCTGGTGCTGTGCTATCAGGCCGAGCTGACAGATCCCCGTTGGAGCAACGTCAAGTTTGATGAATTCCTCTACACCAACAAGATCAAGTGGAAGGAAGAAAACAAACAGGACAAGGTCGATGTAAAGGTCACCCAAAAGGTCGATGTGCTTAAAAAGGAAGCCTTGCAGATCAAAAATAAAAAAGACAGCCGCGTAAAGTACACCCTGACCATCAACCCCGCTGCCAAAGACCTTGACCCCACCAGCACCACGGTCACCCTGACCGATATTCTTACCGTACAGCACGCAAGCGTTCAGGCATCGTTGGATATTTTCAGCGTAAAGCTGTATAATGCAGATACCAAACAAGAAATATCCAAAGTCGAGTACGGCTACACCCGGCCGGTGTTGGGTACAGATGGCAACGGTTACCCCACCTACACCACCACCTTTACCCTGCCGGATTCAACACCGCTTGTGCTGGAATATGAATATGTTACCAACGCTACCGCCAATATCAACCTGAGCAACGAAGCAAAAATTTCCGGCGGAAGTGCTTCAATCAAAGACTTCGAGCTTGAAAAGGTTGGTGCATCCTCCATGGTGCATCAGGCTAAGCTGACTGTCTACAAGGTGGATAAGCGCAACTATTCAAACGCCCTGACGGGTGCAACCTTCGCTCTGGATCGTTTCAATTCCAGCACCGGTGGTTGGGATTCCGTCCAACACGAAGCTGGGGTAGATGCCAACGGCACGCTCACCTTCTACTTTGCATCAACGGACGGCCTGCAGGAAAACACTTTGTACCGGCTTACGGAGACAAAAGCACCCGCAGGCTACAGCAAGGCATCCGCTCCGTATTACTTTATCTATCAGGCTAGCGGCTCTAACGAAGCCGCAGCCTATAACGCCGCCGTAGGCACCCACGGTGGTACTGCAGAAGTTCCCGCACAAGACGCTGAAAACCTTCTCTTCTGCGCCAATGGCAAAGCCAGCGAGCTGTTTGTGCCCAACACCGCCAACAGCCTGACCATCATCAAGCACTGGCGCGATAAGGATAACAACACCCTGACAGCGGCGCAGGCAAAGCTGGAGGAAGTAGAGGTAAATCTGTACTGCTATAAGACCGGTGCTGACAAGAGCACTGCAAAACTTTACCCGAATCAAAACACCGTCACCTTGCGGAAGAGCGAGAACTGGACAGCCACCGTACCCATTGCAGACGAATACCTGAATGACTACACCTTCTATATCGAAGAGAAGGACGGCAACTCTTCCCGCTTTACCGTAGTCTACGATCAGCCGGCTGGCGTAACGGTGGGCAACACCCTCACCTTTACCAACACCGAGACCGACAACGCCGACTACGAGCTTCCCTCTACCGGCGGGTCCGGTACACTCCCGTACACAGCCGTGGGCGGCACAATGATGCTGTCTGCGCTGGCATATAGCTTTATCCACCGCAAGCGCAGACGCGAAGGGAGGGCAGATGACTAAACTGTACTTCCCTGCTGGCTGCCCGGAGCTTAAACCCCGCCCGCCCAGCACAAAGTTTACGCGATAATCCGAACAAGACCACACCCCTCCTCCCCCCCTGCACAAAATGCAGGGGGCGGCAAGGGGCAGAAAAAAGAAAGGGGCTTTTTCCATGAAAAAAGCAATGAAGAAACTCATGGCTGCGCTGCTGGCAGTTGCTATGGTTTGCGCCATGGCGATCCCGGCGTTTGCAGCAAAAGGTGAACCCGTTACCAGCTCTGGTGTCAGCCTTACGAAGCATGACTTTGAAGCCTATCAGATTTTCAGTGCAAAGCTGGACTCCGCCGGTAGACTGTCTGATGTTGAATGGGGCAACGGTGTTAAGGGCAACGAGCTTTTGGCCGCTTTACAGGCTAATGCCGCCCTTGGCGATTTTAGCAAATGCAACACCGCCTCTGATGTTGCAGAGAAACTAGCAACTTTCACTACTGAAAAAGCCACTAAGTTTGCTGCCTTTGTAGCTAACGGCTATCTGGACACTACCAAAATCGCTGGTACTGGCACCATTACTCTTCTCTCTGCTGGCTATTATCTGATCAAAGACGTTACCGAAGTGGATGGCGAATATGATGCTTCGAACCTGACCCTTCTGCTGGTGAGCGGCCCTGAAACTGTTACCCCTCAGGTAAAAACTGATATCCCCACCCTTCAGAAGAAGGTCAAAGACAAAAACGATTCCGCTGGCACTACTACTACTGACTGGCAGGATTCTGCCGACTACGATATCGGCGATATTATTCCTTACCAGCTGACTGCTACACTGGGCAATGTGAGCAACTTCGACACCTACTATGTGGAGTTTGTCGATACCATGAAGCACCTGACTTATTATGATATCACCTCCGTCAAGGTCGGTGATAAAACTTTGAGCGCTGGTGAATACTCCAGCAATTGGGATTCTGCAAATAAAAAGCTGACTGTTTCTATTGATGACGTGAAGAAATATGGTGCAACCAACGGCTCCACGATCACGGTTGAATATACTGCCACTCTGGATGCTGATGCTATCCTTGGTTCTACCGGCAACCCGAACGAAGCTTATCTGGTATTCTCCAACAACCCGAATGGCGATGGTTACGGCAAAACTGCCCCGGACAAAAACATTGTTTTCACCTACAAAGTAGTTGCTAATAAGATCGATCAGGATGGCAAAGATCTGCCCGGCGCAGCTTTTGCTCTGTACAAAAAACTGCCTGCTGTCCCCAACCCCGAGGATGGCACTTCCTACATTATGGAGGGTACTGACGCTTATGCTCCGGTCAAGGAACTGAACGTTGGCGAAAACGGTGAGGTTGCGGACAAGAAACTGACCACCTTCGAGTGGACTGGCATTGATGACGGCGAATACATGATCAAGGAGATCATCACTCCCACTGGCTATAACTCCATTGAGCCCATGAAGTTTACCGTTACCGCTACTCATGATATCGAAGCTGCCGACCCCAAGCTGAATAGCCTGACTGGCACTCTGGAATCCGGCGAGATTGCCTTTACTCCTAACAACACCGAAGGTTCCCTGACTATCAACATTAAGAACAATCAGGGTACTACCCTGCCCGGCACCGGCGGCATCGGCACCACCATTTTCTACGTGATCGGCGGCGGCCTGATGGTTGCAGCAGCCATCCTGCTCATTACCAAAAAGCGCATGGAGAACCGCTAACTTCTCCTTTTCCCCAGCACAGAGCGGGGCTGCAAAGCCCCCTGCTCTGGTCCTGAAACTATAACGTTAGGGAGTAGCCCATGAAAAAGAACAAAAGCACTATTATACTGATCCTCGTCTTTTTCGTGGGTCTATCCGTGATGTTATACCCCACCATCAGCGATTACGTCAACCAGCGCAACCAGTCCCGCGCGGTGGCAAGCTACGCGCAGGACGTGGACAACATGACCGATGCGGATTACAGCGGATACTTTGACGCCGCCGATGCCTTTAACGCACAGGTAGCCGCCAACGAGTACGCGCTCTACCGCCCGGATCAGCTTACTGGCTACGCCGACACGCTGGATATTACCGGCACGGGCATTATGGGTTACATCACCATCTCCAAAATAGGCGTGGAGCTGCCCATCTACCACGGCACCAGCGACAGCGTATTGCAGATCGCCGCAGGCCATTTGGAGGGCACCAGCCTGCCGGTGGGCGGCGCGTCCACCCACGCGGTCATCTCGGCGCACCGCGGCCTGCCCAGCGCAAAGCTGTTTACCAACCTTGACCAGCTGGAAGTGGGCGATACCTTTACCATCACTGTGCTGGATCGGGTGCTCACCTACGAGGTGGACAAAATTTCCATCGTGCTGCCCACCGAGACCGACGAGCTGCTGGTCACTGAAGGCAAGGATTACGTCACCCTGATGACCTGCACCCCCTACGGCATCAACACCCACCGCCTGCTGGTACGCGGCCACCGCGTGGAGACCCCGGATCAGTACAAGCACATCCGTGTTACTGCCGAAGCGCTCAAGATAGAGCCTATCATTGTTGCGCCCGTCATGGCGCTGCCCATGCTGCTGATCCTGCTGATCGGTATGCTGCTTTCCACACGCAAACGCAAGAAAACAAGAGGTGAAGAACATGAAAAGCATTGATCTGCGTCATCGTCTGGCAGCTGTGCTGCTGGCTGTGTGCCTTGTGGTATGCTGCGCCCTGCCGGCGTTTGCCACCAGTGCCAGCCTTGTGTCCGGGCGGCTGGGCTCGCTCCACGTCCGTCTGTACGACACCCACAACGATGTGCCCCTGCGCGGCGGCGAGCTGACCTTGTATCAGGTTGCCGCCGTCAAACGCACCGGCGGCAGCCTGTCCTACGCCTATACCGGCGATTTTACGGGCTGCGGCGTGCCGCTGGGCGATCTTTCCGACAGCACGCTGGCTGACCAGCTGGCAAAGTATCTGCCCACCGTGCCCGCCGTTGCCGCCCAGCAGAACGTTGACGAGGAAGGCTACGCCGACTTTACCAAGCTGCCGCAGGGGCTGTATCTGGTCATGCAGACCGAGGCTTCCCACGGCTACGAAGCCATCAAGCCCTTCCTTGTGTCCATTCCCCTGCCGGATGGCGACAGCTGGATCTACGATGTGGACGCCACCCCCAAGGTAGGCGCTACCATCCCGGATACGCCGGAGACCCCGCCGGACACCCCCGAAACGCCCCCAGACACCCCTGACACTCCCCCGGATACGCCGGACACGCCGCCGGACACCCCCGATACCCCGGAGCAGCCGGATACCCCTGACACGCCGGTAAGCCCGGACAGCCCCGATACCCCGGTAAGTCCCGACAGCCCGGACAACCCCGTAAGCCCCGATAACCCGGATAATCCGGTCTCCCCTTCTAATCCGGATAAGCCCGTTCTGCCCCAGACCGGTCAGCTGAACTGGCCTGTGCCGGTGCTGGCCTGCAGCGGTGTGCTGCTGTTTGCCGTCGGCTGGGTTCTGAACCGTCAGGGCAAAAAGGAACACTGAACCCTACTCCCTTCCAGCACGGCGCGCCGTGCCCTCTCCCCCGCAAGGGGGAGTTTTTTATGCCCTCTTCCCTGCCGGGCACAGTACCCCTTCCGTCAAAGCCTACGGCTTTGCCACCTTCCCCAAGGGGACGGCTTTTGGTGCTAGCGGGCGACTTTGCGGCACAGCCAAAAGGCGTCCCCTTGGGGGAGCTGGCTGCGAACAACGTGAGCAGACTGAGGGGGTATTCATGCGCAATACATCCTAAATCACATCCTGCCCGGAAAAGCCGGTCCGTTTACGAAAATTGCATAGAAAATGCAGTCAAACTATGCTAAAATGGAGGCAACAAGTACAGAAAGCCCCGTTTGGGGGCGAAAAAAGGAGAACCACCATGCAAAAGACCATCTGGATCACCGGAGCAAGCTCCGGCATTGGCCGGGAATTCGCCCGCCGGTACGCCGCCATGGGCTGCCGGCTCATCCTGACCGCCCGCCGTGCCGACCGTTTGCAGGCTCTCGCCGAGGAGCTGCACGCAGCCCACGGCACGGAATGCCGTATTGAGACCGCCGACCTCTCCCGCGCCGAGGAGTGCAGCCGCCTGTGCGAAGCACTGGCTGATGAGCACATCGACATCTTCATCAACAACGCCGGTTTTGGCGTCTGCGGCAGCATTCTGGAAACGGAGGAAGCCCGCGAGGAAGAGATGATCCAAGTGAACGTAGCCGCCATGGCGCGGCTGTTCCGCGCCGTGGTGCGCAAGATGCACGCACAGGGCGGCGGCACCATCCTGAATGTGGCATCCTCTGCGGGGCTTCTGCCCGGCGGGCCTTATATGGCGGGCTACTACGCCAGCAAGGCTTATGTGGTCAGCATGACCCGCGGCGTGGCCGAGGAGCTGCGGGAGATGCACAGCCCGGTCTACGTCTGCGCCCTCTGCCCCGGCCCGGTGGATACCGAGTTCAACGACCGCGCCGGGGTGGTGTTTGCCCTGCGGGGCATTACCCCGGAGCTGTGCGTGGAGGAAGCTCTGCTGGGCATGATGCACCGCAAGACCATCATTGTGCCCTCTGCCTTCATGCGGCTGTGCACCAGCGCCCAGCGCCTTATACCCATCCCCCTGCTGATGCCCATCGTGGCGCGCCAGCAGAAGAAAAAGCTGGGGTGAAGCCAAAGGTTGCCTAAACTTGTCAACAAGCCCAAATTAAGCCGGGATATCTTGTGCACCGTGACAAGGCACGTCAGCCCATACAAACTGATGACAGAAAAACAGCGGGCTGACGTGCTGTTTTTCGGTGAAAAAACGGAAATCTAAAGAAAGTACAATAAAACTTCACAAGAATGTGCCTTGACACTTTCTGCAAAGGATGCTAGACTGGTATACAAGTAAGAGCGCACTCCGGCACGGCCGGATACGACGCGCTTTGCAAAGCAGCACGGTGCGGTTTTGCACCGTGTAAAATATGGTTTTTTGACAGGAGGACTTTATTATGGCACAGTGCACTCCCAAATCCTTTGACCTGACCGGCAAGGTGGCGCTGATCACCGGCGCATCCTACGGCATCGGCATGGCAATTGCAAAGGCTATGGCAGCCAACGGCGCTACCATCGTGTTCAATGATATCAAGCAGGAGCTGGTGGACAAGGGTCTGGCTTCCTATGCAGAAGCCGGCATCAAGGCTTACGGCTACGTCTGCGACGTGACCGACGAGGACGCCGTCAATGCAATGGTGGCAAAGATCACCGAGGAAGTCGGCCACATCAACATTCTGGTCAACAACGCCGGTATCATCAAGCGCATCCCCATGACCGAGATGAGCGCTGCTCAGTTCCGTCAGGTCATCGATGTTGACCTGAATGCTCCCTTCATCGTGGCAAAGGCCATCATCCCCGACATGATCGCACAGGGCGGCGGCAAGATCATCAACATCTGCTCCATGATGAGCGAGCTGGGCCGTGAGACCGTCTCTGCCTACGCTGCAGCCAAGGGCGGCCTGAAGATGCTGACCAAGAACATCGCCTCCGAGTACGGCGAGTACAACATCCAGTGCAACGGCATCGGACCCGGCTACATCGCTACCCCGCAGACCGCACCTCTGCGCGAGATCCAGCCCGACGGCAGCCGTCATCCCTTCGACCAGTTCATCGTTGCCAAGACCCCCGCAGGCCGCTGGGGCGAGGCAGAGGATCTGGGCGGACCTGCTGTCTTCCTGGCATCCGAGGCTTCTGACTTTGTCAATGGCCTGATCCTGTACGTCGATGGCGGCATTCTGGCTTACATCGGCAAGCAGCCCCAGTAATGGCTGAGGATATCCCAAAGGACTGAGCACGGCGGCAGCCGGGCAGGCTTTGCCTGCTGGCTGCCGCTTTTTGTGTTTGTATGGGAAAGGATGTTGTGTTATAATGGAAAAACAGCATAAAGACGCAGTATGGGTGCCCCATGCCGAGATCGAGCCGGAGGTGTGCGGCAAGGGCGTAAAGCGCCGCATTCTGGCCTACAGCAAGGATGCCATGTGCGTGGAAAATACCTTTGAGACCGGCGGTGTGGGTGCCATGCACTGCCACCCGCACACGCAGGTCACCTACATCGTCTCCGGCCGCTACCGCTTTACCATCGGCGACGAGACCCGCGAGGTGGGCCCCGGCGACACCCTGCTCAAGCAGGACGGCGTGATGCACGGCTGTGTGTGTCTGGAAGGCGGCGTGATGCTGGACTTCTTTACCCCCATGCGCGAGGACTTTGTATAACACCTGCACCTGCAGGAGAAGATCATAAAAGGAGAAGAAACTACTATGAAGATCGCACTCATCAACGAGAACAGTCAGGCCGCCAAGAATGGCATCATTGAAACTGCCCTGAAAAAGGTGGTGGAACCCATGGGCCACGAGGTGGTCAACTACGGCATGTACGCTGCCGACGATGCTGCCCAGCTGACCTATGTGCAGTGCGGCATTCTGGCTGCCATCCTGCTGAACAGCGGCGCGGCCGATTACGTCATCACCGGCTGCGGCACCGGCGAGGGTGCCATGCTGGCTCTGAACAGCTTCCCCGGCGTGATCTGCGGCCATGTGGAGGACCCTGTAGATGCCTACACCTTTGCCCACGTGAACGACGGCAACGCCGTTGCCATGCCGTTTGCCAAGGGCTTCGGCTGGGGCGGTGAGCTGAACCTTGAGTACTGCTTCGAGAAACTGTTCGGCTTCGGCCACGGTCAGGGCTACCCCAAGGAGCGCGTGGAGCCTGAGCAGCGCAACAAGAAAATTCTGGACGGCGTGCGTGCCGCTACCTTCAAGCCGCTGATCGAGTGCCTGAAGAGCATCGATCAGGACCTGCTGAAGGGCGCTGTGGCCGGTGCAAAGTTCAGCGAGCTGTTCTTCGCCTCCTGCAAGGACGAGGAGCTGGCAGCATACGTCAAGACGCTGCTGTAAGAGGATGCTGCTATGGGCTGGCTTTATCATCTGAACGCAGGCGTTACCCATGGACTGGAAGGCTTTCTGGAGACCGCAGTGCCCATGATCGCGGGCCTTGCCGAAGTGATCGGTCTGTTTATCATCGTCACCAGTCTTATCAAGGCCACCTACCACTATGTGCGGGCGACCTTCTTCCATGACCACCATGATTTCCACCACGAGATGAGCAGCGGCCTGACCACGGCGCTGGAATTCCTGATGTCGGCGGAGATCGCAAAGACCTTCCTTTTGCAGAATCTGGAGTCGGTGGTGCCGTTGGCTGCCACCTTTGCACTGCGTGCCATGATGAGCCTGATGCTGCACTGGGAAATGCAGGGCGGACACCGCTCCGGCCGCAAAAAAGCGGAAAACGACACAGAAGCGGAAAAGAATGACTAGTGCGCAGCTGAAAACAGAGTTTTGCCAAACTTTTGCCGTGATAACTTTCTTTGCGTTGTGAAAAACGTAAAACCTTGACATGAGCCCTTGACACTTTTGCACAAAGGGACTATACTCTTGCCATCGAAAGCAAAGGCGCTGACGGAATTGATTCCGCCAGCGCCTTTTGTGTTTTCGGGGATATTGCCGCTCGGGGGAAGATAGAGGGTCTCCTGAGTGCAAATGAAGCGTTCCTGCGTGCGATCGGCACGGGGAACACCGCACACGCCAAAAGGTTCTGGTGGCCTTGCGGCATCACATTCGTGGGAGGTATGAAAAGTTATGTTCAGCTCCATCAACACCTGTTGGACGCTCGTGGGAGCGTTCCTTGTCTACTTCATGCAGGCGGGCTTCGCCTTGTGCGAAGCCGGTTTCACCCGTGCCAAGAACACCGGTAATATTCTGATGAAGAATATGATGGACTTCTGCATCGGCACCCCGTGCTACTGGATCATCGGCTTTGGCCTGATGTTCGGCGGCACCGGCGCACTGATCGGCGGCTTCGACCCGTTCATTCAGGGCGATTACAGCCATCTGGGTCTGGATATCCCGCTGTGGGTCTACATCGTGTTCCAGACCGTGTTCTGCGCAACAGCTGCCACCATCGTTTCCGGCTCCATGGCCGAGCGCACCAACTTCAAGGCTTACTGCGTTTATTCCGCTGCGATCTCGCTGGTGGTCTACCCCATCTGCGGCCACTGGATGTGGGGCGGCGGCTGGCTGCAGAGCATGGGCTTCCACGATTTTGCAGGTTCCGCAGCCGTGCATAATGTGGGCGGCGTCATCGCTCTGCTGGGCGCTTGGATGCTTGGCCCCCGTATTGGCAAGTATGATAAGGACGGCAACCCCCACGCCATCCCCGGTCACAACCTGACCGCCGGTGCTCTGGGCGTGTTCATTCTGTGGTTCTGCTGGTTCGGCTTCAACGGCGGCTCTTCCCTGAGCCTGTCCACCGATGCCACTATGACCCTGACCGGTCTGGTCTGCTTCAACACCAACCTCGCCGCAGCCGTTGCTACCTGCGTGACCATGATCTTCACTTGGCTGCGCTACGGTAAGCCGGATGTCTCCATGACCCTGAACGGTTCTCTGGCAGGCCTTGTGGCCATTACCGCAGGCTGCGATACCGTCTCCCCCTTCGGCGCTTTCTTCATCGGCTTTGTGGCCGGGTTCCTTGTGGTGCTGAGCGTGGAATTCTTCGATAAGATCGCCAAGGTGGATGACCCCGTAGGTGCTGTTTCCGTCCACTTTGCAAACGGCGTCTGGGGCACCATTGCGGTGGGTCTGTTCTCCACCGGCTCCAACACCGCCCACGCCGGTCTGTTCTACGGCGGCGGTCTGGCACAGCTGGGCACCCAGCTGCTGGGTCTGGTCTGCGTGGATGCCTATGTTGTGATCGTGATGTTCATCATCTTCAAGATCATTGATAAGACCCTTGGCCTGCGTGTGCCCGCCGAGGTGGAGATCGACGGTCTGGACATCCACGAGCACGGTCTGGCTTCTGCTTATGCAGGCTTTGCCATCTCGGATGCTAACTCCGCTGCCATGACCCCCAACGAGAACACTGATCTGGGCGAGGACGATGTCACCAAGGCTTCGGCAAAGCAGATGGATGCTGCCGTGCCGGTGGTGCGCGAGCCTGTGATCCACGATGGTGTTTACGACACCGGTATGCATAAGGTGTCCATCATTGCAAAGCTGGCAAAGTTCGATCAGCTCAAGACTGCTCTGAATGATCTGGGCGTCACCGGCATGACCGTGACGCAGGTCATGGGCTGCGGCATCCAGAAGGGTACGCCTGAAAAGTACCGCGGCGTGCCGGTGGATACCACCCTGCTGCCCAAGATCAAGGTGGAAGTCATCGTCTCCCGCATCAGCGTGGACGCTGTGGTGGAAGCTGCCAAGAAGGCACTGTACACCGGCCATATCGGTGACGGCAAGATCTTTGTCTACAACGTGACCCGCGTGGTCAAGATCCGCACCGGCGAAGAAAACTACGCCGCGCTGCAGGATGTGGAGTAACCCTCCACAAGTTTCTCCGCTGTTCCCGCTGCGGCGGCAGCCCGGCTGCTCCGACACAGTTCCCGCCGCCCGGCGTGACAGATAGATCGTTCTCCTTTTTCCTTTTCCTTTTTTGTCCGAGTTTACAGTAAGCCAAAAGCCCCGCTCCTGCGCACAAGGGAGCGGGGCTTTTGCTGTGCCGCGAATTTGTAAATTTTATGTGCAGTATATTGCAATCTTCGTGCAATGCACATATAATAAAGGCGAAAGGAGCTGATCTGTATGGCAACTACCAATGTCAGTATTCGAATGGATTCCGACCTGAAGGCGCAGGCCGATGCCCTGTTTGCGGAACTGGGCATGAACCTTTCCACCGCGTTCAACATCTTTGTGCGGCAGTCCTTGCGGGAGGGCGGTATTCCCTTCGAAATCCGCACCGAGCGCCCGAACAAGGAGACCGTGGCCGCTATGCTGGAAGCAGAGCATATCGCGGCAGACCCGAAGGCAAAGAAGTATCGGGATCTGGATGCACTGTTTGCGGATCTGGAAAAATGAGAGAAACAAAGCTGACGATCATCCCCACCACCCAGTTCCGCAAGGACTATAAGCTGGCCAGAAAACGGGGACTAAAAATTGAACTGCTGCAGGACGTGATCACCTGCCTTGCCATGGGAGAGCCGCTGCCGGAGAAGAACCGTGACCACGCCCTAACGGGTGATTGGGTCGGGCACCGGGAGTGCCATATCCAGCCGGACTGGCTGCTGGTCTATCGGGTGCAGAATGATGTTCTGGTGCTGACCTTGACCCGCACCGGCACCCATAGTGATCTGTTTGGGAAGTAAATCTCTTTTCTCTGTAATCAAAAAACGAGGGCGCTGCACAAAACGCTGTGCAGCGCCCTCGCTCTATTATACCTTACAGGCTGCGGGTGCGGATCTCGGTGGTGACCTTGGCGATGAAGTCCTCAAGGCTCATCTCGGTGGTCTCGCCCTTGCGGTCGCGCACGGAGATGTTGCCGGCCTCGGCTTCCTTGGCGCCCAGCACCAGCATATAGGGCACACGATCCACCTGCTGTGCGGCACGGATCTTGTAGCCGATCTTCTGGTTGTCGTCATCCAGCACAACGCGGATACCGGCGTCAGACAGCTTCTCGGTCACGTCCTGTGCGTACTCCAGCGTCTTTTCGGACACGGGCAGCACCTTGACCTGCGTGGGAGCCAGCCAGGTGGGGAACTTGCCCTTGGTCTCCTCGATCAGGTAGGCCATGAAGCGGTCCAGAGAGCCCAGAATTGCGCGGTGCAGCACCACGGGGGTCTTTTCAGAGCCGTCCTTGTCCACATAGGTCAGGTGGAACTTTGCGGGCAGGCAGAAGTCCAGC
>ERZ833608.705-NODE-705-length-26371-cov-14.006460_pt1 | contig 26371 bp, 27 predicted proteins | sample MGYA00519694_ERZ833608 | MGnify/ENA primary metagenome ERZ833608 (study PRJEB31850, sample SAMEA3708742) | human gut metagenome | biome: human gut; feature: human-associated habitat; material: faeces | place: China | collected 2014 ... | reverse complement strand
AGACTTCCTTGGCCAGCTGCTTGCGGCGCTCCTCGGTGGGAGCCGGGAAGTTCAGGCGGATGGTCTGGCCGTCGTCGATGGGGTTGATGCCCACGTCGCTGGCCATGATGGCCTTGCTGATGGCACGCAGCAGGGTGCGGTCCCAGGGGGTGATGGTCAGGGTGCGGGCCTCGCTGACAGCCACGGATGCCACCTGCTGGATGGGGGTGGGCGCGCCGTAGTAGTCCACGGTCACCTTGTCCAGCACAGCGGGGTTTGCACGGCCTGCACGCACAGCGGCCAGCTCGCGGCCCAGGTGCTCCACCGAGCTCTTCATCTTTTCTTCGTAAACCTTGGTGTTGCTGCTCATTGTTGTAGTCTCCTGTTCCTGTTGATATATTCGGTGGGCAGAGTGCACCGGGCAGCCCCGCCCTTCATTGTATGTTTCTGCGCAGAAGGCTATACGCGGTCAGCCCTCATACACCAGCGTGCCCACGTTCTCGCCCTGCACAGCCTTTGCGATGTTGTCCGGGTCGGCCAGATCAAACACCAGGATGGGCAGCTTGTTGTCGCGGCACAGGGTGGCAGCGGTGCCATCCATGACGGCCAGCTGGTCCTCCAGCACCTTGGTGAAGGTGAGGGTATCGTACTTCTTGGCGTCGGGGTACTTGTGGGGGTCCTTGTCGTACACGCCGTCCACCATGGTGGCCTTGAACATCACATCGGCGCTCACTTCCACGGCGCGCAGGGCCGTTGCCGTGTCGGTGGAGAAGAAGGGGTTGCCGGTGCCGCCGCCAAACACGGCGATCTTTCCCTCGTCCATGGCGCGCAGGGCGTCTTTGCGGGTAAAGGGCTGTGCCACCTGGGGCATGGTAATGGAGGTGAACACCTCGGTGGGCACGCCCAGCTGCTCCAGCTTGTCGGAGACGGCCAGAGCGTTCATCACCGTAGCCAGCATGCCGATCTTGTCGGCCAGGGTGCGCTCCATCTTGCCGCTGGAACGGCCGCGCCAGAAGTTGCCGCCGCCCACCACGATGCCGATCTGAACCCCCAGATCGTGGGCCTTTTTCACACCGCCGCAGATCGCATCCATGGTCGGCTCGTCAAAGCCCATGCCTTTTTCGCCGCCCAATGCTTCGCCGCTGATCTTGAGCAGGATACGCTGATATTTCAATGCCATAATCCAAACACCACCTGTTTATATTCCGTCGGGCTGTGTGCCCGACATTGTTATTCAAGTGTATTTTACAATAAAACACGCATAAAGTAAACAGGAAATCTGCCCAGAAAATATGGAACGTTTTATGAACAGGCCCCCGGCAAAATTGGGGCTGGACATTTTCCGGCAGACATGCTATACTATTCTTCGCAAATGCGGGCATCGTACATCGGCTAGTATATCAGCCTTCCAAGCTGAGGAGGTGGGTTCGATTCCCATTGCCCGCTCCATTAAAAAGAGCCTAGATTCGTTGAAATCTAGGCTCTTTTCTTTTGCTATAACACACTATTTAACACACTTTTGCTTTTTGGTGTGTTATCAGCCCGGCTTTACCTCGATATGCCAGCTCTGTTTTTCAGGCGGCAGCGGTGCGCTCTCTTTGTCGTGGTTCCAATGCCGGTCAACGTCGCACAGCTCCAAAAAGCCATCTTTCAGGCGGTAACAGGCTTCTTCATCCGGGGCAGTATGGCAGCAGGGGCATTGAAAGCTCTCGTTTTCCTCGCTGTCTCTCCATAGCTGCCAGTCATACACAACAAAGGTCTTTCCACAGTTCGGGCAGGTCAGATGCATTTCCAGCATGGTTTTACGCTCCTTCGTTCTTGTTGAAAATAAGACGGTCAAGGCTATATGCGGTTGCGTCACAAGTATGATTGTCCCGATCTGGCACACTGGGCAGAAAATTGCCGTCCTTGTCCGTGTCGTACTCATATTGCGAGAACTCGCGGTAGATGTTCGGCGTGCGCCGGGGGTCAACTACAAGCGTCCGCTTTTGCAGCCACTTGATGCGGTAGTTCACACAGCCGGGGCGCTTGGTACAGGGCCGGGCCTGCAAGCCGTATGTGCGCAAGTCCATAATGCTCTTGGGTTCGGCGCAGTCGCAATAAATAACCTGTTCCGGGGCTGTTTCTGCGCCTGTGATGGGGTTCTTCCTGCTTTCGCCCACATGGTCAAGGCCGTGCGCCCTGATCTCGGCGGCAAGGGCTTCATTTGACAGGCCGCGCTTGTAAATCTCATCCGCAAAATAGATGGTTTCGGTGCTGCGGTCATAGAACAGCGCCACAACGGCAGCAGGGTCAGACGCAAAGCCGAAGTCAACACCAACATAGCGGTAACACTGCATTGCAAGCTCTTCGTCCGCGATCTCTCGCACTTCCAGCGTGGTGAACACTTCGCCGCCGCTGCCGGTGGGAATGCCCAGATACTCATGATCGTACACTTTGGGATTCAGAGCTTGGATGCGCTGGGCTTCGTTCAGAAACACCTCTCCCAGCCATTCAGGCGGCACCTGGGTGTAATCCGTGTGCAGGGTCAATGCTTCCTCGTTGGGCTGCTGGATGAACTTATTTGCCCAGTTATTCAGGGACACAGGCGGGTTGAAGCTGCGGAACACCACAGGCTTACCGCCACGCCCCACGGACTGCATCACGCTGCGTACAAAGTTTTCTCCGGGCAGCTCTGAAAATTCCTCGAACCACACCCACCGGAAAAAGCCCTTTGCAGGCTTGATAGATTTGATCTTGCTGTTATCATCCAGCCCTCGGAAGATGATCTGCGCGCCGGTGGGAATGTAGGTGCAGCGCATGGGTGACACGGTGCAGCTCCACAGGTCAGACACGCCCAGCGCGTCAATGGCCCACTGGATTTGTGCAAACACGGATTCCCTCAAGGTGCTGCCCCACCGCCTGAACACCACAGCAGAGCCGGTGCCGGTGGGGTCTTTCTGGATGCCGTCCACGATCTCCAACGACACAAAAGAGGATTTGCAAGAGCCACGCCCACCGGGCAAATTGTAGTAGGTGTGTGCATCTGCGGCTATATCCTCGTGTATGGCATGGTATACAGCAGCTTCGTGCTCGGTAGGGTCGATGCCCTGCACACGCTCAAGCGTGGCAGCTCTGGCCGCTTTCCGGGCTTGCAGCGCTCTGATGCGCTTTTCCAGCCGGTCAAGCTCCATTCGCTTCCACCTCGTCCAGCAGCTTTTCCAGCTCTGCCAGCTTCTTCTGCTGTTCATCAATGCGGATGCAGTTCAAAACGGCGTTGCAGCAATTTGTGATAGCCGTTGCCCGCTGCGGGTCGATCTCGTTATTCAGCAGCATATTTGCGATCTTAGACAGCGTGCGGCGTACCTCTGCGGGAGTTGAAAGTTTGATCTTCAAATATACTCACCTCGATATAAAAAGGGCGCACAGGTCAGCCCCATGCGCCCAGATGATGCCATATCAGGCGATTGCCTGATAATAGATGCCCTTTGCTTTGTTTTCCAGAACAAACGCGTCGTAGTAAATACGGCCCTCCACCAGACTGCCGGACAGGAAAGGCGGGTCAAGGTGAATCTTGTACTCTGCCAGTTTGACCGGGGCCACGGTAGCCACGGGATGCGCGATCATGAAGCCAAACTTCGCGGGCAGGCGGTTAGACGCGATCTTGACCACGTTCAGGCCGTCCAGCTGGGCAATAACGCCCTTCTTGCGCAGTTCTGCACCGATGTCCTGATTGTCGAAGGTGGCCTTGGACTGCTTCAGGAGCGTGTAGGTGGTCGGGGTCAGAATGAGCACGCGGTCAGATGCGGGTACCTCTGCATCATCCATCTGGGCGTTTGCCGTGATGATCTCGGTATAGATGTTTTCAGCGGTCAGGGCTGCGGCTTCCGGCTTAATGCCTGCACTTGCTGCCATCACGCTGTAAACATAGGAGTCAATCTCCGGGAACACCTTCTCACGCTGCTGGCGTGCCAGAGCGCTGGCGGCTGCAACCTGCATCTTGGTTTCGTCCGTGTCCATCTTGTCCACCTCGAAAGTGAACGAACGATCTTTGTTGATCGTGAATGTCTCGGTGGTGGCCTGCAGGGTGCTGATCGTGCCGTACTGGCTCTTGTTTCCCTCGAGAATGGGGCCGTTGCGGTTGAAGTCCTCCATCTCGGTGGACTGCATCTTATACAGCTTGATGGTCTTTGCGCCATCAAAATTGAAATCCTTGTTGGTCACAAGGCTGGTCTTACTCTCGGAGTAAAACTGTTCGTCTGTATATGCTTGGAACTGGGTCGCTAACTCAATAGCCATTTATAGATCCTCTTTCAGTTGTTCAGACCGAAAGCCCGCTTCAACTCAGCGTCTTTGTCTTTGTCCTGAGAAAGCCACATCGGCGGGGTGTCCACCTTTGCGCCGGTGGTCGTGGTGGTGACGGTGTACCCGTTGCCGGTGACGCTCTGCACCGCCTTTACAGCAGTCTTGAACGCTTCCGGGTCGCTGGTGTCCAGCTTATCCAGCAGCGCCGCGCTGATATGGTTATCAGTCAGATACTGCTTGCAGGCTTCCCGGGCTTCCCACTGGTTGAAGCGCTGGCTTTTGGCTTCCAACGCTTCCTCACGGGCTTTCAAGTCTTTTTCTCGTGCGTCAAGGTCGCCCACGCGCTCGGCACTCTTGGAGCGCTCACGGGCAAGCCGATCTGCAACGATGGTGTTTACTTCGGATTGTGAAAACATCCGCTCAGAGCCGTTATTTTCGGGCTGCTGGGCGGCGCTGGGGGTAGTGGTGGGATTCTCCATTGATAGCACCTCATTTTCCGTATGAGTAGACGTAAAAAGCAGCAGGCGGCAAACCTTATGCCGCGCATGGTGCACCGGAGAAAGGAAAAGCCCGGTGCAAGGGGTATGTCCGCTCCTGCAATGCTGGGCGCTCTGATCGTGGGTCATGGCACACCCACAGCCAGACCGTGCAGCAAAGAGCAGTCAGGAGCCGGACGGCGCTAAAAGCCGCCTGCTACGCCCAGTATACCACAGAATGTTGTGAAATGCAAATATAATGCTATGAAATGTCATTTTATTGCCACATTGCGTTTTTGCTTGGACAGCATCAGGCTGTATTGTCCGTAGGTCATGCCCATAGCATCAGCCATTGCGGCAGCTTCACCCAGTGACAGCGGTTCGCCGTGTTCCGCATGGTATGCGGCCCATGCCAGAGTACGGACGCGGGCCCGTTCCTTTTCGTCCTGGGCTTGCTTCATCTCGCAGTCAAGACAGCGGATTCCCGGTGCAAACTGGTACATCACAGCCCCACAGACAGGGCATTTTTTGAGCCTTTTCTTCATGGTATAAGATGTGACCTCCGGCAAATAAAAAGAGCGTGCAGCAGCCTTTCCGGGGCTGTAACACGCTCTCAGGGGTGGGGGTGGCGCTATGTACTCCACGCACCACCGTTAAAATTTACTCTTTGTAATGGTCTAAAAGAGCGCTTGTACTACGCTCATATTGTACCATAAAAAGGACTTAACTGCAAGAATGTCACCTTGCAATGTCATTCTTCGGCTTCTTCTTTCTCGTAGTCGTCCAGCCATGCCGCCACGGTTTCAAGGTTCATCGGCGGCGGGGCGATCACAGTATTGGTTGCAACGTCTTTGATGAAGTAGAGCTTCGTGCTCTTGTCCACATCCACGTCAAGGCCGAGTGCGTTTGCCCTTTTGCTCAGGCGCAGGAAGTCGAGAAAACGGTTGCGCTGCGCTTCGGACAGGCTGAGCACCTCTTCCACCAGCTCGACCGCCATTTTCCTTTTCTCCGGGGTCATGTTAGGGCAATACACTTCAGCTTCCTTCACAAGCTGCTCGTGCAGTTCTGCTTTTGTCATGCCGCACACCCCCTTACCGGATGCCGCTGAACCACATCACAGCGGCACCCACGAAGAACATCAGCGCCACAGGGGCGACACAAGAAAATTGATAAGCGGTGTAACCAAACCTTGAAAATCCCTCTCTTTTCTGTTACAATGAGGGCGGTACAGCCTGCAAGCAATACCGCCACTTGCCGCCCGTCCCTGTTGGCGCAGGGAAAGGCGGCTTTCTGTTTGTCGGGCGGTCTTAGAGGTTACTCAGGACGGTATGGAATCGTCTTTGACAGACTTCACGAGTTCTGCAAACTTCTCCGGGGTCATGTCGTGGGTGAAATTCGTATAGGCTTCAACGCCGTTCTTCACACCTTCCTGCTCTGCCTGCGCCATCAGATCAGCGGCCAGCAGTGCAATGGTGTTTTTATCCACGGTGCTGACGAGCAGGTCATTCAGAGCGTTCATCAGGGCATTCGCTGCATTAACCAGCGGTTCACACTGCATACGGACTTCACGCGGGATAATGAGCAAACCTTCTTCGCCCAAAGAAATGCCGAGAATGTCAACGCTGCAAGGCGCCACACTGGGGGCTTCTTCCTCGTCATCCGGGCGGGCCGGTGCGCAGTTGATCTTGACAATGGGGAAGCCGTCCATCATATCCGGGACAATATCCAGCTTGATTTCCGCGTTCTCCGTGGGGTCTTCGGCAAGCCACAGGCTCACACCGTCATGCATGGGGGCATTCTGCTTGACGGGAGTGATACCGCCGCCGATCACAAGAGCTTTGCCCTCTACGGCTTCCTGCAATGCCAGGCACTCGCGCAGGTTGCGCTTGTTGGGGTCGTCGCGGGTCTCAATGGTCAGATTGTCGTTGTGGATTGCTTTCATGGTAAAACCTTTCTGTGCCCTACGGGCACGATCAAAATATTAACACGGCCATTTAGGCCGGGTCGGCTTAGTTAGTGCGGGTCAGCCCTTTGGCGTAGACCCAGATCAGGCGCAGTTTGCGCAGGTCCGCTTTTCCCAGCAGCTTCACAATGGCTTCAACATAGCTGCTGCGGTCGGTGCTCTCGTTCACAAAATCACCCCCTTTCTGTTCTGCGGTGCAGGTGCATTTTTCACCGGGATCTAGGTTTGCCCCGCAAATGGGGCAGGTGCTGTAATAGGTGTGTTTCAAAATTTGCTCCTTTGGGTGGACTATAAATTTTCGGGAGAATCGGGAAGAACGGGAGTTTTATTTGTTTGCACATCCCGAAATTCCCGAAAATCCCGATTTTTTAGAGTTAAACACACTTTAGCTGAATTGCGTTCGGATCGGGAGCTGTATTATCCGTGCGATTCATTCTAAAACAATGACGCCGCCCACCGCCGGGATTACTTTTCGCCCAGTGTTTAATAGCGTCCCGCTCCCAAAGCAGCGGTTCCAGTTCGGTGATTATCTTTGCAAGAGCTTGGGAAGTGGGGGCAAGTTCTTCACCGGCATATCGCTTGCCCAAATCGTTCAATGTCTGGGCACTGCCCGTCCATGTGCCGTCCCCCTGTAAAAGCAGCTCCCGCAGGGTCTTGACGACGGGGTTTGCTTCATAGTCCGCAATACGGCGCTGTTCTGCGATCTCTGCCGCCGTGCCCTGCATCGTCCACACACAGCGGGCTTTGTCAAAAGACACAACGCGGTCTTGCTGTTCAATATCGCGGCCAGTCAGAACGAACGATGCTTCATCGTCCATCCGGTTCTTTTTGTCCAAAATAATGGTGAAGTCCGAAGCACCCATGATGCCGGTGCTGCCGTTGATGTTCTCGAAAGAATCATCTGCTTTGCGCTTGCTGGTGTGATGAACCAGCAGCAAACAAATACCGCGGCTGTCCGCAAACTCTTTCAGCTTGCCCACAAAATCATAGTCAGCATCATAGGCGTTTTCGTACGCCTTTGCCTTTGGCCTGATCTTCGATAAGGTGTCGATGCAAACAAGGTGTATGTCCGGGTTATCGTCCAGCAGAGCGCCCAGAGCATCCAACAAGCCCTCGTCCATCCGTGGAGCTTTGAACAGAATCCGGGCGGCTTCCGGCGCGGGCTTTCCGTCCAACACCTTCAAAATGCGGGCTTGCATCCGGCTTGCGCCGTCCTCTAGGGCAAGGTACAGTGTGCCATGCTGCCGCGTCTGAAAGCCCAGAAAGGGCACTCCAGCGGCAACAGATAAGCACAGGTCAAGCACCATCCAGCTTTTGCCGATCTTCGGTTTCGCCACCAGCAGCCCCATGCCCATAGGTATCACACCATCGACCACATATCGAATCGGCGGCAGCGTCATTTCTGACAGTTGCTTGGACGTGAAGGGCTGCAGAGGCTTTGCCTTGCCCTGCTGGGACGGCGTTCCGTTTATGTAGTCGGCATAATCCTGTCCGATCTGAGCCGAAAACGCTTCGTCCCCCATGCTCCTGTACTCTGCCGGGATTGCTTCTTTCCAGCGCTCCATCTTCAGATCCAGACCATTCCAGAGCTTCAATTCAAGTGCGCGTTGGCGTACCAGCTCGTACTTTTCGTTTTGCTCTGCAGGCAGTCCCCTGAACACCATCCAATAGGTAAGCCGCGAGAACAGCGCTTCTTCGGTGGTCACGGTGTCAAGATAGTGCAAGAAATCGTCACGGCCAGCAGGGGCAAAGGCCTTTGCTTCATCGTGGTTTTTTACAGCTTCAGCAATAGAGTTCAACTTATCACCCGGCTTTCGGTTTTGGAGCATCTTCAAAGAAATATGCGCCGATCTCACTTGTGGGAATGTCCAGCGCCTTGCACAAGCCTGCGATGTCGCGAGCTGTGAAAGGCAGCCTGCCCGTCATTCGCGCAGTCAGGGTGCTGGGCGGAATGCCTGCCCGCCGGGCGGCTTCTGCTTGGCTCAAGTCAAGCTCTGCAAACCGCACGCGCAGTTTGTGAAATTTGCGATACATCGTTACGCCTCACTTTCTACCAGCTCTTCCAGCGGCATATTGAGCGCCATTGCCAGTCGCTTAGCATTCAGCGGATTCATAGAGCCGCCGCTTCGTGCTTTATTTACGATGGAACGTGAAATAGTTCCGCGCTCACATACGTCAGCAATGCGCAAATCAAGCTGTGCCATGCGGGCAATCACCTTTACACGGTCTAACCTCATTATAAAAATTCTCCTTTCGCGCTGTCGCTTATTATTCGGACTGGGTTCCAAATGTTCAGAAACGTTTGTTTCTGTTTGCATTATAGCAGAGCTAAAAGTTACTGTCAAGAGGAATGCAGAAATTTTTATTGCTGTTCAAGCCGAATCGTGGTACACTATATAAAAAGGGGGCATTCAGGATGGAGCAAACCATCGGCGCAAAAATTAGAGAACTCCGAAAAGCACGAGGCTTGACACAAAAGGAACTTGGAGAAAAGGCTGGAATTGCCGAACCAACGATACGCCGTTATGAACTCGGAAAATTGAACCCGAAATTTGAAACTGTACAGAAGATTGCAAAGGCGTTAAGTGTGCCTGAAGCATTCTTTTATCCGATTGACGAACAGATAGAAACAGCCAAAAGAGAAGCTAAGAGCACTCTTTGGGCGGCTGAAACACTTGCAAGGGACAACGGGAAACCGTGGGACGTTCCGACTTATAACCAAGAGCGAGAACGTGTTATTCTGGATATGTCGCGGCGCTATTCGGTTGCGCCTGAAATCCTTTTTGCCTTTATCCCACAGCGCCCAGATGATGAATACAGCAAGGGTGCAATATGGATTGATTCCACCCCCGTTGGAAGTGCTAAAAAACACGCTCACGATTTGTTTAAATCGCTAAAATCTGATGTTCAGAAAAAAGCTGCTGTTCAGATTGCAATAGATGATCTGTGGGGAAAGTACAACGGCAATTCAGATTCTGTTTTTGAGGAAATATGGAATATCTACAAAGACAATGATGCCGCCGCTATAAAATTGGCTGAAGATCTGGAAGCGCTTGCATATTCTTCCGACAAAAAATAAAGCCCACCACCTAATGCATAGCGCGCAGTAGGTGGCGGGGATAGCGGAAAACCGGCTGTCAAGGTTTTTCGGATTTTTCGGAAAAACCCACTGACGGGCAATCATTGACATAGAAAGGGGGTGCAGCCAGATGAACAAGAGGACGAACACCGCCCAATGGGAAGAAAAATACCAGCGCTGGCGCATAGCCGTGCAGAAAGACGGCGTGAGAAAGCAGTTTTACAGCTCCACGCCGGGCAGGACAGGGCAGCGGGAAGCCAATGCCAAGGCTGATGCCTGGCTGGAAAATGATATTGCAGTCAAGGCCGGACGGGTCGAGAACGTCTATCAGCTATGGATAGATGATCTCAAACTTACCACCAGCACAGGCAACTGGAAGCCCGTAGAAAGCCGCTGGCGCACCTGGGTGCTGCCGATCATCGGCAAAAAGAAGGTCAACACCCTTACAGACCGGGACTTGCAAACCATCATCAACAAGGCCGCTGCCGCCGGGAAGAGCCGCAAAACTTTGCAGCTGATTGCCAGCGATCTCCGGGCATTCTGCAAATACTGCCGCAAAGCAAAGCTCTCCACCTTCCTGCCGGAGGATGTACAGATACCCGCCAGCGCCCGTTACAAGGGCAAGAGCGTGTTGCAGCCTGTCGATCTGGTAAAGCTATTCAGCATTGATACAACGCTTTACAGGGGCAAGCGGGTGCATGATGACTTTATACACGCCTACCGCTTCCAGACGCTTACAGGCTTGCGGCCCGGGGAGCTGTTGGGGCTGCGCTGGGCAGACGTGCAGGGCAACACGGTGAATGTGCGCCGATCTATCAACATCCACGGAGAGGAAACGCAGGGCAAGAACCAGAATGCAATCCGGTCTTTCGTGCTGTCTGGCCTTGCCCGTGCCGTGCTGGAACAGCAGCGGGCAGTGACAGGGACACGGGAAAGCGTGTTTGAAATCAGCAGCGAACTGTATTACTGGAAGCGCTGGCAGGCCTATTGCAAGGCGAACGGCATTGACAGAATATCAGTTTACGAATTGCGGCACACTTTTGTCAGCGTGGTCAAGACGCTGCCAGAGGGCGAAATCAAAGAGCTGGTAGGCCACAGCCAGAACATGGACACATTCGGCCAGTATTCCCACGCTCTCACCGGGGACGCGGAAAACACCGCCCAGGCCGTCAATGCTGCTTTCCTCAAGCTGCTGGGAAACGGCTGATTTGTAACACACTTTTTAACACACAGTTGCTTCCAACATTCTTGTATAGTGCACAGAATGATACACGATTCACGATAAAAATAGCGCTGGCAAGAGGATAAAATCTGGCGTTTTACAGCGTTAGAACGTGGTTTATTAGTTCGATTCCCATTGCCCGCTCCATCAAAAAGAGACGTCAATTCGTCAAGAATTGACGTCTCTTTTTCTGTTTTGGTTACACTTTTGGGTCCGGTTTTGATTTTCCGGCCTTCCCGGCAGACAGCAAAACAGCAGGCAGTTCCCGCAAAAAGGAGCTGCCTGCTGTTGTTTTTCATTCTGTCAGGCCCAGGGCTGCAAACTCTCTTGCAAGGCCGTCCTCATACACGGTGGGGGCGATGCGGTCGCACAGCTGCTTCAGCCGCTCCGAGCCGTTGCCCATGCACACACTGATCCCGGCGGCCTGGGTCATCTGCAGGTCGTTATCGCTGTCGCCAAAGCCAATGGTATCTTCCTGCGGGTGGCCCAGATGCCGGCAGATGGCCCGGATGCCGGTGCCCTTGTCGAATTTGCGGTTGATGAGCTCCCCGTTCACCATGCCGTCATCCATGGTGTCCAGGTTGCTCTCGCAGAACACGAACTGGTCCTGATACAGCCGCTTGGCTTCGTCCAGATCATGCAGGTGCTCAGCAATGTACACGATCTTGTAGATCGGCTGGCCGTCGTACCGGCTCAGCGGGGTCAGGCTCATGCCGTCCTGCATAGCCTTGCGCCAGCGGGCTGCTTCGCTGTTCAGCGGCTTGTCCGGCGCGTCGGCGGTAAACTTCCAGCGTGCGGTCATCTTCGGCCCGGCAAAGGTCTCGTCACGGGACTCCAGCGTGTAGTCCACGCCGTGCTGCTCCAGCACGGCGCTCAGCCCGCTGCACTGTTCCGGCTCCATGGGCAGGTCCACCAGCACCTGCCCGTCGCAGAGCACATAGCCGCCCGCGCTGCAGATGGCACCGTCAAAACAGCCGTACTCCAGCAGCGGCGCGGTCATGCGCAGGTTGCGTCCGGTGCACAGAAACAGCTTGTGCCCGTTGGCCCGGGCCGCCCGCAGCGCCTGCAGGGTGCTGTCCGGGATGAGCATATCCCCTGGCGGCAGCAGGGTGCCGTCAATGTCCAAAAAGATCAGCTTACGGTTCATGCGTCCTCCTTTATCCGGATCGAACCACGGTCCACCACGCTGTACCCCAGGGTGGTCTGGCGGACAGGACCGCCATTTTCCGGGTGCTCCAGCATCTGCAGCAGCATCCGGGCGGCTTCCACACCCACCTGTTTCTGGTAAAAGCGCACAGTGGTCAGACCCGGCTCCACAACGCCGCCCACCCAGCTGTCGCCAATGCCGGCCAGACTGACCTGGGTGCCGATGGCGCGGCCTGCCGCCCTGAGTGCCCGCATGGCCCCCAGCGCCACCGTGTCGGTCACGCACACCACGCCGTCCAGATCCGGGCAGCAGGCCAGCAGCTCGTTCATGCAGCGCTCGCCCTCTTCCATGGTAAAGGCAGAGCAACACAGCCGGGGCAGCTTGTCGCCGTCCAGCCCGGCAGCGTTCAGGGCGTCCTGCACGCCCTGACGGCGCGCAAGCCCGACGGCCTGATCCTTCTCTGTGCCGCCGATGTACGCCAGCCTGCGGTGCCCGCAGGCCAGCATCCGCTGGGCCAGCTCCCGCGCGGCGCTGCGATCATCGTTGTACACGCAGGGCACCTCCGGGAAGCGCTGCCCGGTGACCACCAGCGGCACCCGGCAGGCCTTGAAGGCCCGGGCCAGCTGAGGGCTGTAGTAGCACCCCAGCAGGATGATGCCCGCCACATGGTTGCGCTGCATGGCGGTCAGGTAGCCCAGCTCCCGCTGCTCGTCCAACTCGGTGTTGCCCAGCAGGATCAGGTAGTTCTGTTGATCCAGTTCGCTGGCGATGCCGGCGGTGATCTGCCCCACCGACTGGGAGCTGATGCTGGGGGCAATGACCCCGATCTGGTTCACCCGGCCGGTGCGCAGAGTCTGGGCGGCGGCGTCCGGGCGGTAGCCTGTTTTTTCCACCACTTCCCGGATGGCTTCCCGCTTCTGTTCACTGAGCGGCCCGCCGTTGAGATATCGGCTGACTGCCGCGCTGGACACGCCAGCCATTTTTGCAATGTCACTGATGGTCATGGGGCAAGTTCCTCTCACACGCTCTGCATCCCGCAGATTGTAAACGTTTTCACTTTCTATTATAAACCGGCCTGCACCGTCCCGCAAGGGGTGCAATGGCCTGTTTTGTTGCAGCGGCATCCCCAGTTTTTGGCAGTCCTGCACAAATCCGCTTGCATCTGGCAAGCAGGATCCAACTCTTTTTTGCTATTCCGGCGGGCAGCCCTTACAGGACACCCATGTGCAGTGCCCGCAGCAGCAGGCCCAGCACCAGCACCACCAGCAGCAGGGTCAGGATGGTCCTGTTCCCGGTGCGCTTCTTTTTGGAGCTGCGGCGTGCCGGAGCGCTGCGCTTGCGGGCAGCCGTGCGGCTGTTGTTCGACGCTTTCCCGCCCGACGCTCTGCTGCCGGTACGGGCCGCAGGCTTCGCCGCTTTGCTCTGCCCGCGGGTGTTGTCGGCCGGGCGGGCCGCTTTCCGGGCACCGCACTGCTCCAGAAAGCTCTCGGCCTCCCGGTAATACTGGGCCAGCTCGTTTTCCCGGAAGGCAGTGTCCGCATACCCTTCTTCCAGGCTCTCGATGGCCTCATTGAACAGCAGTGCGGCCTGCGCTGCATCCTGCGCGTCGGCGGCATGGGCCGCCTCGTTGCGGGCGGTGCGCACCGCGTTGCAGGCCCGGCGGGCCGCTCCGGGGTGCCGGGTATTGCCCAGCAGATCCAGCGGTTTGGCGGCGTCCTTCTCCGGGTCCAGCAGCACCCGCATGCACAGAGTGGTGTCCAGCTGCTGCCAGCTGGTCTTGCCGCTCAGGTCCGGCATCCGGTCGTAATAGTCCGGGCTTTCCTTCTGGCGCTGGGCAATGTGCCGCAGCAGCGCGTCCAGACTGTGGCTGCCCGGCTTCTGCTCCCAGTGCCAGCGCAGCAGGCGGCGGCTGATCTCGTCGCATTCGGTCTTGATCTCAAATGCAGCCTGCAATGCTTCGTCCTGCATAATGGCCTCCTTTTTCCTTCTTGTGCAGAAAAGGCGGAGGTGGCACGCGCCTTCCTCCGCCTTCTTTCTGCATTCTTTTACAGCATGAATTGATAATACACAAAGCCGCACAGGGCCACTGCCGCACAGACGATGGCCGTGATGGGCGGCACCCAGCGGATCAGCGCTTCGGCCACGCTGTCGCGGTCATCTTCCTCGTCCTCGTCCAGATCGTCATCCGGCACTTCCTGCACCGGTTCGGCGCGGCGGGAGGGCGTGGGGATCACCCGGGTGCCCTCGTCGGCACTGCTGCCCGGGAACGCCGCCCGGGTGGATGCATCCAGCACACGGGTGTGCTCCTCGGCATCCTCCAGCGGCTCGCGGCGGAGCTCAAAGGGTTCCACCTCCTCGGCCGGGCTGCGGGGTGCGCTCACCACGCGGGTAGGCTCCTCGCCAGCGGGTGCAGCCCCCACGATGCGGGTAGGCTCTTCCGCTGCGGCGGGCTGCGCCGGAACCTCGGCCGCGGGCCGGGCAGGCTGCTCCGGCTGCAGCAGCGTGTTCAGCGCGTTCTGCAGCAGGATGCGGTCACACCGGCACTCGGTGCAGTAGACCGTATCTTCCTCTTTGGGATGGAATGCACCGCAGGCGCAGTACCAGCCGTTCTCAAACACCTGGGGCTGATACTTCAGGCCGGTGCGGTTCATGCGGCTTTCCAGCGCCTTCTGCAGCTCCGGGCTCAGGCGGCGGGGTGCCGACAGGCGCACCCGCTTGATGTCCTTGAGGTGCACCACGCGCTTGCCGTTGTACACGTTGACCAGCGAGACGTCCACACTGGTGATAGCCTTGGACGTAATGAACACGGCATCGTCCATGCCGAACAGCTCGCCGGGCTTCACTTCGATGTCCCGGTACTCAAACTGATCCTCACACAGGATCACGCCGTCCACGCCCTTGCACTTGAAGTGCACTTCCAGAGCGGTCAGGGTCACGCGGGAAATGTTCTTGAAGGTCAGGCAGACGGCATTCTCGCCGCTGACATCCCCCCGCAGCAGCTCCACGCAGACAAACTGCACCGGGCTGCCCGGGGTGTAATAGTTCGCACGGGTCCGTGCGACCGGGTTGAAGTTTTCCTCCACGACACTCGCTCCTTTCCGGGATCATTCCGTTGCTTCCGGGGCATCCTGCTCCGGTGCGGGGTCCTGCTCCGGTGCGGGGTCCTGCTCCGGCTGCTGGCCGGTCGGCTGTTCTGCCGTCTCGGCCTGCTCGGCCTGCTCTGCGGTCTCTGCCTTCTCGGCGGTCTCCACAGGCTGGGCGGGCTGCACGGTCTGCTCCGGCTGTTTGGCATCCGGGTCCTCCAGGGGAGGCAGGGTGCCCCCAGCCATAATGGTGTTGAACTGCTGCTCGTTGAGCTTTTCGCGCTCCATCAGGGCCTTGGCCAGTGCATGCAGCTGGTCGATGTGCTCCGTCAGGGTGCGGCGGCAGTTCTCATAGGCCTCGTCGATGATGTCCCGCATCTCGCCGTCGATCTCGGCTGCGGTGGTCTCGCTGTAGCCCTTGCCCTGGCCCAGATCACGGCCCAGGAAGGTCTCCTCCTGGGAGGTGCCGTAGACCACCGGGCCCAGACGCTCCGAGAAGCCGTACTTGGTGATCATCTGCCGGGCGATGTTGGTGGCCTGCTGCAGGTCGTTGGAGGCACCGGTGGAGATATCCTCCAGGATCAGCTGCTCGGCCACGCGGCCGCCCAGGCTGGACACGATGTCCTCGAACATCTCGCCCTTGGTCACATAGCTGCGGTCCTTTTCCGGCAGGTACATGGTGTAGCCGCCGGCCTGACCGCGGGGGATGATGGTGATCTCATGCACGCGGGGGTGGTGCTTGCAGTAGAAGCCCGCCACGGCATGGCCTGCCTCGTGGTAAGCGGTGAGCTTTTTCTCCTCAGGGGTCACCACACGACTCTTTTTCTCCGGGCCTGCCATGACCTTCATGGAAGCCTCTTCGATGTCCTCCATGGTAATGGCCTTGCGGCTGCGGCGGGCTGCCAGCAGGGCAGCCTCGTTGACCAGGTTCTCCAGGTCGGCACCGGCAAAACCGGCGGTGCGCTGGGCGATGACCTTCAGGGACACATCCGGAGCCAGCGGCTTATTCTTGGTGTGCACCTTCAGGATCTCTTCGCGGCCCTTGACGTCCGGCAGGCCCACAAAGACCTGACGGTCAAAACGGCCGGGACGCAGCAGCGCCTTGTCCAGAATGTCGGCACGGTTGGTGGCAGCCATCACGATGATGCCGTCGTTGGCCTCAAAGCCGTCCATCTCCACCAGCAGCTGGTTCAAAGTCTGCTCGCGCTCGTCGTGGCCGCCGCCCAGACCGGCACCGCGCTGACGGCCCACTGCGTCGATTTCATCAATGAAAATGATGCACGGCATCGTCTTTTTTGCCTTGTCGAACAGGTCACGCACGCGGGATGCGCCCACGCCGACGTACATTTCCACAAAGTCGGAGCCGGAGATGGAATAGAACGGCACCCCTGCCTCACCGGCACAGGCACGGGCCAGCAGGGTCTTGCCGGTACCCGGAGGGCCCACCAGCAGCACGCCGTGGGGGATGCGGGCACCCAGCGTATTGAACTTGTCCGGGCTCTTGAGGAACTCCACCACTTCCTTGAGTTCCTCTTTTTCTTCGTCCTCACCGGCAACGTCGGCAAAGGTAGCGGTCTTTTTGTTCTCGCGCTCATCCTTCACGCGGGCCTTGCCCACGTTCATGATGCCGCCGCCGGCACCGCCGCCGCGCATCATGGAGAACAGCAGGAAACCGGTGCAGCCCAGCATGGCCAGATAGAACAGGATCTCCATCCAGGGGATGCTCTCCTTGAGCGGGGTATAATCATACTCCATCGGGGCATCGGGGTTTGCTTCGTCGTAGGCTGCAATGTAGCTGTCCACATTCTTGACGAACATGGAGGCATAGGGCAGCTTGTAGCGCACGGTCACGGTGCCGTCGCTGTTCTTCTCGGCCCCGGTGGAGCCGGAGGAGGAAGAGGACAGCATCCCGGACAGCAGCCCGCCGGTGGACTGCACCGTGCTCACGGACGACGGGTCCGGCAGGGCCAGCTTGCCCTCCTTGAGGGTCATGGTGAGCACACCGGTGTTCAGGTCCAGCGTGAACTTGGTGACCTGCAGGTTTTCAAAATACTGCACCGCCGTGGAGTAAACCATGGAGGACGAGCCGCCGCTGCTGCTGCCGCCGCCCAGCACGCTCCATACCATGAGCACGGCAGCCAGTGCCAGTGCCAGGATCAGCGGGTTGAAACGAGGTTTCTTCGGTTGCAAAAAAATCAACTCCAGTTCAGGGTGAATTTGATCCGGGACTTACTTCGTGTAGATCTCGGGCTTGAGCACGCCCACATAGGGCAGGTTGCGGTACTTTTCGTCGTAGTCCAGGCCATAGCCCACCACGAACTCGTCCGGCACCTGGAAGCCCTCGTAGTCGGGCTGGATGTCGGCCTTGCGGCGGCTGGGCTTGTCGAGGATGGTGCAGATCTTGACCGAGTTGGGGTTGCGCATCTTGAGCATGGGCACCAGCTTGGACAGGGTGACACCGGTGTCGAGGATATCCTCCACGATCAGCACATCCTTGCCGGACAGATCACCGTCCAGATCCTTGATGATCTTGACCAGACCGCTGGTCACGGTGTTGCTGCCGCCGTAGCTGGACACCACCATGAAGTCGATGCTGCAGGGGATGGTCACTGCCCGCATCAGGTCGGCCATAAAGACCACCGATCCCTTCAGGATGGACACCAGCACGAGGTTTTTGCCCTCGTAGTCCTTGCTGATGCGTGCACCCAGCTCCGCAACCTTGGCTTTCAGCTGTTCTTCCGAGACCAGAACGGTCTTGATGTCATCATTCATGCTCATGATGTTTCTCCTTTTTATCCCTTCAAGTTTCCTGTTCCATCTGCAGGATCTGCGTCGTGGTCTCATCCGGTGCAAGGCCCTCGGCAAAACCGCTGCCGCACACCCAAAGCACCTCGCTGCCTGCTGCCAGCAGCGGCAGCGTGTCCCGCTGCTGCGCCGGGATGTCCGCTTCGTTCATCCATTTGCGCAGGCGGTTGTGCACCGCTCGCCCGGCGGGGCGGTAAACATCCCCCGGCTGGCGGGTGCGCAGAACAAGACCAGCATACAACGTAGTTATTCTAGCATAATCCGCCCGATTTTTTAAGTCTTTTTTATGAACGACTTGTATTTTTTCTTCAAAATCCGCCGGGAACACCCGTGCAGTCAGGGTTTTGCCCCCCGGCAGAGGCATCCGGGCCGGTTTTCCGGCCTGCAGGGCTGCGGTAAATGCGGCCGCCGCATCGGCGTCCCAGCCGGCGGATTCGGCCTGTGTTTCCTGCCGGAGCACCCCATCTGCCGCGCAGAAGCGGACCTTCCCGGTCAGCTGCACGGCTCCGCTGCCCTGCTGCACCAGCTGCACCAACAGCCGGATATATTTTTCTTCCGGGTCCCGCACCGGGGCCGCCAGACGGTGCAGGGCCGTTTCCAGAATGGGCGCATCCGCTGCCGCCAGCGGCTCCAGCCGCCAGCACACGGGGTCCGTGTCCGACAGGCGGGCATCCATCAGCAGCGCTTCGGCCTTTTGGGTAAAGTAGGCGTCGGCCTGCGCCGCCTTCTCGCAGAAGCGGGCCAGATTTTCCGTCGCCGCCTCGTTCGTGCTCTGCAAAGCAGGCAGTGCCGCCCGGCGCAGCCGGTTGCGGGCGTAGGCGTCCGTCTCGTTCGTCTCATCGGTGACCCATATCTGCCCGGCCGCCCGGCAGACCGCCTCGGTGTCGGCCCGGTTCAGGCAGAGCAGCGGCCGCAGATAACACCCGCGCCGGGGCCGGATGCCTGCCGCGCCGTGCAGCCCGGTGCCCCGGGCCAGCCGCAGCAGCAGCGTTTCGGCCTGGTCATTTGCAGTATGGGCCGTTGCCACGGCATCTATCCCCTCTTCGCACAGGCGTTCAAAGCAGGCATAGCGCAGGCGGCGGGCCCAGTCCTCCCCGGCGTGGGGCGGCGGCGCATCCACCGTGTCGGCCAGTTCTGCCGCGTGGAACACCCGCAGCGGCACCCCCAGTGCCCCGCAGGCCTGCCGCACAAAGGCTTCGTCCCGGTCGGCGGCGGCGCCGCGCAGGCCGTGGTTCACATGGCAGGCTGAGAGGGTGTAGCCAAACTCCGGCTGCAGCGCCCGCAACAGGAGCAGCAGCGCCATGCTGTCGGCCCCGCCGGAAACCGCCGCCGCCAGCCGCAGCGGCTGCCCCGGACACAAAAGCCGGTTCTGCAGGCAGAAATCCCGCACCGCAGCCCGGCAGTCTTTCTCGTTTTTCATCGGTTCAGCGCTTGAAATCCACATCCATGAAGCGGGTGTGGGCACCGTCCCAGCCCAGCGGCACGGTACTGGTCTCACCATGGCGGTTCTTGGCCACGATGCACTCGGCCGTGTCGGCATCCACCTCGGCACCGTCCGGGCTCTGGCTGGCGTAATAGGAATCGCGGTACAGGAACAGGACGCAGTCGGCGTCCTGCTCGATGGAACCGGAATCACGCAGGTCGGACAGCTGGGGCCGGTGGCTGGAGTTGTTGCCCTGCTTTTCCACCGCACGGGACAGCTGGCTCAGGGCAATGATGGGCACGTTCATTTCCTTGGCCATGATCTTGAGGTTCCGGGTGATCGAACTGATCTCCTGCACGCGGTTCTCGGTGCGCTGGCCGGTGGTCATCAGCTGCAGATAGTCGATGACGATCAGACCTACGTTGGGTCGGGTGGGGTCCTGGTTCACCCGGCGGATCTTGGCCTTCATCTCGGTGATGGTGATGCCGGAGGTGTCGTCCATATAGATCGGTGCATCGTGGAGTTTTTCAGTGGCCAGCGCCAGATACTCCCAGTCCTCGGCGCGCAGGGCACCGGTGCGGAAAGCCTGGCTGTCGATGCCGGCCTCGGCGGACAGGATGCGGTTGGTGAGCTGCTCCTTGGTCATTTCCAGGCTGAAGATGGCCACCGGCACCTTCTGCTGCATGGCCACGCGGGTGGCGATGTTCAGCGCAAAGCTGGTCTTGCCCATACCGGGGCGGGCCGCAAGGATGATGAGGTCGCCGCGGCCAAGACCGGTGAGCACCGTATCCAGCAGGCGGAAGCCTGTGGGGATGCCCTTGTATTTGTCCGCATCCGGGCCGCTGATCTTCTGCAGGTTGGTCAGGGTCTCCACCATGCTGGAGGAAAGCGGTGTCAGTGCGCTGGAATCGCGGCCGGAGCGGATCTCATAAATGCGCTGCTCCGCGTTTTCCAGCAGCAGGTCGGCATCCGGCTCATCTCCGGCATCCTGCAGGATGTCCTTTGCAACGCCCATCAGCTGGCGCACCAGATACTTTTCCTGCACGATCTGGGCATAGGCCTTCACATTGGAGATGCTGGGCACCGTCTCGGCAAGGCCGGTCAGGTACACCTTTGCTTCGTCGGCACTGGGGAACACGCCGTCCGAGATAACAGCGTCCAGCAACGTCACAAAGTCGATGGTCTGGTCGGCGGTGAACAGGCGCAGCATTTCGGAGTAGATCTGCGCATTCTGCCGGGTGTAGAACATCTCCGGCCGGATGATCTCCACCAAGTCGGTGAGCGTTTCCGGTTTGAGCAGCACCGCACCCAGCACGCTCTGCTCTGCCTGCATGTTGTAGGGCAGGTTGATGCCCACGCTTTCCAGATTCAGTTCATTGGAATAATGTCGTTCGTTCGGCATGGTAGTTTATCCTTTTGCATCATTTCGCTGAAAAGCCAAAAAGCGCCCCCTGCTGTGAGGGGGCGCAGATGGCAGAAAAATCAGGCCTGTTCCACTTCCACCATAATTTTGAAAGAAGCGACCACACCAACGTGCAGACGGACCTTGCCGTTGAACACACCGGCATCCTTGATGTCCTTGGTCTCCAGCTCGATCTTCTTCTTATCGATGGGTGCGCCTGCCAGCTGAGCCAAAGCATCGGCAACTTCCTTGCCGGTGACTTTGCCGTGCAGACGGCCGGATGCACCGCCCTTGGCCTTGATGGTCACGGTCTTGCCCTCGATCTTTGCGGCCAGATCCTTGGCAGCAGCTACGGTCTCAGCCTCGTGGAAATCGGCAGCAGCTTCCTTGCTGCGGGCAACGTTCACAGCGCTGGCATCTGCCACAGCGGCCAGCTTGCGCGGGAACAGATAGTTGCGGGCGTAGCCGTCGGAGACCTCGTGGATCTCGTCCTTCTTGCCAATGCCCTTGATATCCTGCTTGAGAATCACTTTCATGATGTTATCCCTCACTTCTCACCGGAAAACCGGTGCAGTTGTTGTGTTTATAGTATAGCGCATTTGTCGCTTTTGAGCAAGAGGAAGCGCGCATTGCAGCATTATCCTCAAGTGAACTCCCCCAGTCCGCTTCGCAGACAGCCCCCTCTGAGATGGGGCCTTTGGCAAAACCGAAGGCTTGTCCTTTTCGCCAGAGGCTCCTTCTTTGAGACAGACTCCCCCGGCCGGGGGAGGTGGCACAAAGTGCCAGAAGGGGAACAGCTGGCATCACGCAAGTGATGACTGAAGGAGTTTTCTTATTTCAGTTCCTTTGCAGCCACGTCCAGAGCCACCTCAATGACCTTGTCCATGTCATAGTACTTATACTCGCCCAGACGGCCGCCGAAGATCACGTCCGGCTCCGCATCGGCCAGCTTCTTGTACTCGGCATACAGGGCACCGTTCTTCTCGTCATTGACGGGGTAGTACGGCTCGTCGCCCTTCTTCCACTCAGCGCTGTACTCGCGGCTGATGACCGTTTTGGGCTGGGTGCCGAACTCAAAGTGCTTGTGCTCGATGATGCGGGTGTAGGGAGTTTCCGCATCGGTATAGTTGACCACTGCGTTGCCCTGATAGTTGTCGGTGTCCAGCACCTCGGTCTCAAAGCGGACGCTGCGGTACTGCAGAGCACCCAGCCTGTAGCCAAAGTAGGCATCCACCGGGCCGGTGTAGACCACCTTCTCGGCCAGAGCGTTCAGATTTTCGCGGTCGGCCAGATAGTCCACATTCAGCCGCACCTCGGTGCCGTCCAGCATTTTTTCCACCATGGCAGTGTAGCCGCCATTGGGAATGCCCTGATACAACGCATTGAAGTAGTTGTCGTCGTAGGTGAAGCGCACCGGCAGACGCTTGATGATAAAGGCTGGCAGCTCCGTGCAAGGGCGGCCCCACTGCTTGCCAGTGTAGCCCTTGATAAGCTTTTCGTAGATATCGGTGCCCACAAGGCTGATGGCCTGCTCTTCCAGATTCTGCGGGTCGGTGATGCCTGCTTCCTTCTTTTGCTCTTCGATCTTGGCCTTGGCTTCGGCAGGGGTAACAACGCCCCACATCTTATTAAAGGTGTTCATATTGAAGGGCAGGTTGTAGATCTCGCCGTGGTAGTTTGCCACCGGGCTGTTGGTGTAGCGGTTGAACTCTGCAAACTGGTTCACATACTGCCACACAGCCTTGTTGTTGGTGTGGAAGATATGTGCACCGTAGCGGTGGACGTTGATTCCCTCCACCGGCTCCGTGTAGATATTGCCTGCAATGTGGCTGCGCTTATCGATCACAAGGCACTTCTTGCCTGCCTTTTTTGCTTCCTGTGCAAAGACCGCGCCGTAAAGGCCGGCACCAACGATCAGGTAATCGTACTGTTTCATGGGTGTGATCCTCTCTGTTCCGTTTATTTTCCTTCTACATCGCCCTTTTTTTGCGATGCATAGTATTTGTCGATGGCACCTTCGATGCGGGCACGGGCTGCTTCCGGCGTGATATGCTTGAGCTGTGCTGCTGCCATGGTCTGGTGGCCGCCGCCGCCCAAAGATTCCATGATCACCTGCACGTTCACGGCACCCAGACTGCGGGCCGAGATGTTCACGCCTGTGCCCACCTGCACTGCCACAAAGCTGGCATCCACGCCCTGAATGGTCAGCAGGTCGTTTGCCGCCTGTGCAATGGCCACGCGGGCCTCCGGTGCCACCTCGCCGCTGACGGAGATCGCGCAATTTTTGTACATGCGTGCTTTTTCCACCAGATCTGCCTTGGCATTGTACTCCACCATGGTCACATCGAACAGCTGGCGCACCCGCTCCGTCTCCGCGCCATAGCGGCGCAGCGCAGCGGCAGCTTCAAAGGTACGCACACCGGTGTGCAGGGTAAAATCGCGGGTATCCAGCATGATGCCGGACAAAAGGCCTTCGGCCTCCACACGGTTGGGCTTGTCGTCGCGCTCGCCCACGTACTGCAAAAGCTCCGTGACCAGCTCACTGGCCGAGGAAGAATACGGCTCATGGCAGACCAACGCCGGGTTCTCGATGTAGCCCACGCCCTTGCGGTGGTGGTCGATCACGGCTACCTTGCCGCATTTTTCCAGAATATCCTTGCTTTCCACAAGGCCCACCTGATATGTATCCACCACGATGCACAAAGTGCGCTTGGAGATGATAGGCAGTGCGTCCTTCGGGTCGATAAAGTCGTCCTTCTGGCCTGCACGGCACAATGCATCGATCAGGCTGCCCGCAAGGGTAGCGTCACGCCGCACCGCGATCACCGCCGGGACATCGCATATTTTGCAGATGCGCAGCACGCCCTCGGCGGAGCCGATGGCATCCAGATCGCTCATGCGGTGGCCCATGATGACCACATGGTCGGCTTCCTTGATCAGCTTCACCAGCTGATCGGCCACGATGCGGCTGCGCACCTTGCTGCGCTTTTCCACACCGTGGCTCACGCCGCCGTAGAACGTAAAGCCGTCCGGTGTCATTTCAGCGGCCTGATCGCCGCCGCGGCCCTGCGCCATATCCAGCGCCTGCACGGCCATATCCTGGGCTTCCCGCAGGGTCTTGGCCCCGCGGCCAATGCCGATGGACAGCGAAAGGTTCACGCTGGGATCCAGCGCACGGATCTTATCCAGCACATCGTAGCCGCGGTTTGCGAACTGCTCCATCTGGCGCTCTTCCACCACAGCGATATAGCGGCCGCTGGCCACACGGCGCAAAAAGCCGCTGCCCCGGCCGATCATATCCTCCAGCGTGCGGTTGATGCCTTCCAGCAGGCGGGCACGCTCGCTGTCCAGCATGTCACCGAACACATCGTCGTAGCCGTCCACCAGAAACACCAGATAGCCCGGACGGCTGGCTTTGTATTCCGCCTCCACCTTGCGCAGGGCGGTCTCCTCGTTCAGCACCAGCAGGGTCATGCTCTCCGCATCGCCGGGCACCGTGGAGCTGTGTACGCTCCACATGCCGTCCGCGAGGGTCAGCAGCTGGCCCTCCTGCTTGCGGCACTGCTGCAGATCAAGGCCGGGCAGCACCTTCTGCACGCGGTTCACCAGCGCATCCTGCCCGTTCAACAGGCGGGTGCGGAACTGTGCATTGTACCACAGCACCGTCTCACCGGAAAGCAGCGCGGCCGGCTGAGAGAGCGGTTCCAGACTGAACTGCAGCTTGGAGCCTTCAAAGCTGCCGCCGCACATCCACCGGGCCACCCACTTGCGCAGCTGGCAGCGGAACAGCACCACCACAACGCCCCATAGCACCACCAGTGCCAGCAGCGCCAGCCATGCCGTGGGCCGCTGGATCAGCAGCACCAGCACCAGCAGGCCGCACAGCACGGCCAGACTGGCGGTGAGCATCTCCAATGTCCATCTTGGTTTTTGTTTCATCAAATCTCCTGCCTTCCGCCGCATTGTTTGCGGCAGCGTGCCCGGATCAGACCTCCATCAGGATGGGAAGGATCATCGGGCTGCGCTTGGTGCGCCGATAGATATAGCTGCTCAGTGCCTCGCGCACGCGGGTCTTGACGCTGTTCCAGTCGCGCACATGTTCATCCACGCAGCGGTCCAGCGCATTTTCCACGATGCTCTGTGCACCGTCCATCAGGCTCTCGTTCTCACGCACATACACAAAGCCGCGGCTCACAAGGTCCGGGCCGGCCAGCACCTTGCCGGTCTTGCTGTCCACGGTGGCCACAATGATGACCAGACCGTCCTCGGACAGGTGCTTGCGGTCGCGCAGGACCACATTGCCCACGTCGCCCACGCCAAGGCCGTCCACCATCACTGCACCGGCGGTGACAGGCTCACCCAGCTTTATCTCGTCCTGGCTGAGAATGACGTTGGAGCCGTTCTCCGCAATGAGGATGTTGCTGGTAGGGATGCCAAGGCTTGCGGCGGTGAGGGCATGCTTTTTGAGCTGCTTGTACTCGCCGTGCACCGGCAGGAAATACTTGGGCTTCGTCAGGGTGAGCATGAGCTTCTGCTCTTCCTGACAGGCGTGGCCGGAAACATGCACATCGTACATGCTCTCGTAAATGACCTCTGCACCCAGCAGCAGCAGACCGTTGACGATCTTGGTCACGCTCTTCTCGTTGCCGGGAATGGGATTTGCCGAAATGATAATGAAGTCGCCGGGGCCCACGCGCACCTGACGGTGGCTGCAGGATGCCATGCGGGAAAGGGCGCTCAAGGGTTCGCCCTGGCTGCCGGTGGTAATGAGCACTACCTGCTCCGGAGGATACTGGTTCAGCTCATCCACGCTGATGAGGGTGCCCTCCGGGATGTGCATATAGCCCAGCTCCTGCGCCATGGCGGTGTTGTTCACCATGCTGCGGCCGCTGAATGCCACCTTGCGGCCATCCTCCACGGCCAGATCGATGATCTGCTGCACGCGGTAGATGTTGGAAGCAAAGGTGGCAATGATGATCCGCTTGTTGCGGGCACGGGCGAACAGATTGCGCACGCCTGCAGCCACCTTCTGCTCGGTGGCGGTAAAGCCCGGGCGCTCGGAGTTGGTGGAATCGCTCAGCAGGGCCAGCACGCCGCGCTGACCGTACTCGGCCAGCGTGGACAGGTCGGTGACGCCGCAGGCCAGCGGAGTGTAATCGATCTTGAAGTCGCCGGTCTGGATGATGGTGCCCGCCGGGCTGTCGATGGCAAAGGCCACCGCATCCGGGATAGAGTGGTTCACATGGATGGGCTCAATGGTAAAGCAGCCCAGCTTGATCTTCTGTCTGGGGGTGATCTCCACGAACTTGGTCTTGCCTGCCAGACCGAACTCCTCCAGCTTGTTGCGGATCAGGCCGCAGGTCAGGCGGGTGCCATAGATGGGCAGGTCAAGTTTCTGCAGCAGATACGGGATGCTGCCGATGTGGTCTTCGTGGCCGTGGGTGATGAGCAGGCCCTTGATCTTATCCTTGTTCTGCACCACAAAGGTGAAGTCCGGGATGACCATGT
>ERZ833608.703-NODE-703-length-26405-cov-6.997799_pt1 | contig 26405 bp, 18 predicted proteins | sample MGYA00519694_ERZ833608 | MGnify/ENA primary metagenome ERZ833608 (study PRJEB31850, sample SAMEA3708742) | human gut metagenome | biome: human gut; feature: human-associated habitat; material: faeces | place: China | collected 2014 ... | reverse complement strand
TTGCCGCCGGCGCTGGTAATACGGCGCTCAAGATCCTCGCAGGTCACAGCGTTATCGACCACGATAGCCAGGTCGTGCTCAACGGCAGGGTACTGCGAGAACTCGCGGTAGTTCTCCTGATTGCGGGCGCCCTTGATCAGCTTGTCCAAGTCAAGCTCAAAGGCAACGACGACCTCGTCGATGCCCATCGCCTCGCGCGCCTCGGGGTGGATCTCGCCGACCCAGCCCAGCACGGTGCCGCCGGACAGAACCTCGGCGGCACGGCCCGGCTGCAAGAAAGCGTAGCCCTCGCCCTCGACGGGACGGAAGCGAACCTTCTCGATGCGCAGCTGGGCGAGCAGCTCCTCGACAATGCCCTTGCCAAAGAAGAAGCGCAGCTTGCGGTACTTCATGTTCCAAGACTGCTCGCTCCACTGGCCCGAGAGCACGCCCGCGACGGACTTGGTCTCCTTGGGCAGGCTGGCGTTCTCGCGGCCATGGAACAGGCTGCCGACCTCGTACAGGTGCACATTGGCCGTGCCGTGGGCCTCGTTATAGGCCACGGACTGCAGTAGGCCCGGCAACAGCGAGCGGCGCATCTCGGTCTGCTCGGCGACCAACGGGTTCATGAGCACCACGGGGCAGCCGCGGCCTTCAGTGGACATGCCGATCTTCTCCAGGTCGCCCGGGGCGGCAAAGCCAAAAGTCGTGGTCTCATTAAGGCCGCAGGCGCGCAGGATCTCGCCGACCTTGCGGGTGAGCTTCTGCTCGCGGGTCAGACCGCCGATGTGGTTCTTGGCAGCCGGGATGGTCGCCGTCACGCGGCCCATGCCCCATAGGCGCAGGACCTCCTCGATCAGGTCGATCTCGCGCGGCAGGTCGGGACGGAAGCTCGGCGGGGTGACCATGAAGTCATCGCCGTCGCGCTCGACGGTGCAGCCCAGACGGGCGAGCGAACGCTCGATAAAGTCGGGCTCGATGTCGGCGCCGCAGATGGCGTGCACGCGGGCCAGGCGCAGCTTAATGCTGTCGATGGTCTTGGGCGCGGGGAAAACGTCGACATAGCCGGGAGCAACCTCGCCGCCAGCGATCTGCTCGATGAGCGCGCACGTGACGTTGGCGACATCCACGCAGCCGGTCTCGTCGACCTGGCGCTCAAAGCGGATGGAGGCATCCGAGATCAGCGACAGATCGCGGCTGGTGTGCGAGGTGCGACCGGCGTTGAAGCAGGCACTCTCGACCATCACGTCGACGGTGTCGTCCTCGATCTCGGAATCCATGCCGCCCATAACGCCGGCCAGCGCCACGGGGCGCTCGCCGTCGGTGATAAGGCCCATGCCGGCGTCGAGCGTGCGTTCCTCGCCGTCGAGCGTCGTGAACTTCTCGTCCTGCTGGGCGGCGCGAACCACCACGCGGCGATGGCCATCACGCTCGGCAAAGGTGTCCAGGTCAAAGGCGTGCAGCGGCTGACCGGTGAGCATCATCACGTAATTGGTGATGTCGACGATGTTGTTGTGCGGGCGCACACCCAGGGCGTTAAGGCGCTTGACCATCCAGTCGGGCGACGGGCCAACCTTCACATTGCGCACGATGCGGGCGACGTAGCGGTCGCACAGGCCCTCGTCGGCAATCTCGACGGAAAGCTCGTCGTCGGTCGCGCGGCCGGTCTCGGCCTTGATGGCAGGCAGCTCAACGTGGAAATCGCGATCGAAGATGGCACCAGTCTCGCGGGCCATGCCGATCATGGACAGGCAGTCGGGGCGGTTGGGCGTGATCTCGCAGTCGAGCACAGTATCACTCGAGCCCACGTACTCGGCAAACGGCATGCCGCAGGGCGTGTCCTCGGGCAGGATCATGATGCCGGAGTGGTCGCCGCCCAGGCCGAGCTCGCGCGCGGAGCAGTTCATGCCCATGGACACGACGCCGCGAAGCTTGCTCTTCTTGATCTTGACGTCGCCGGGCAGGACAGCGCCAATCATGGCCGTGACGATGTGGTCGCCGGCCTCGAAGTTCTGCGCGCCGCAGACGATCTGCAGCGGAGCGGGGTTGCCGTCGGCGTCGAGATTCTTGTCGCCCACGTCGACCGAGCACACATACATGTGGTCGCTATCGGGGTGCGGGGTCTTGGTGAGCACCTTGGCGGTCACCACGTGGTCGAAGGACTCGCCCACGGTGTCGATCGCCTCGACCTCGGTGCCGGTACGGATATATTCGTCCGAAAGGGTCTTGGGATCCTCCGGAATATCGATCATGGTCTTGAGCCAGTCGTAAGAAACTCTCACTTGATTACTCCTTATGAGAAAGAAATGCCTGAAAAAACGGGTGATTTAGAACTGATTGAGGAACCTCATATCGCCCGTCATGAGAGTTCTGAGGTCGGGCAGGTCGTAACGCAGGGCCGCGACGCGCTCGGCGCCAATGCCAAAGGCGAAGCCGGTGTACTTCTCGGGGTCGATGCCGCAGTTGATCAGGACGTTGGGGTCGACCATGCCGCAGCCCAGGATCTCGATCCAGCCGCTGTGCTTGCAGAAGTTGCAGCCCTTGCCGCCGCACACGTGGCAGCTCACGTCCACCTCGCAGCTCGGCTCGGTGAAGGGGAAGAAGTGCGGGCGGTAGCGCGTCTTGCGGTCCTCGCCAAACATGCACTTAACAAAGTAGTCGAGCGTGCCCTTCAGGTCGCCAAAGGTGATGCCCTCGTCGACGACCAGGCCCTCGATCTGGTTGAACTGCGGCAGGTGGCAGGCGTCGGCCGTGTCGGGACGATAGACGGTGCCCGGGCAGATCATGTAGATGGGCGGCTTTTGCGACTCCATGGTGTGGATCTGCACGCCCGAAGTCTGGGTGCGCAGCAGTACGTCGGACTCGCCGTGGGCGTGAGCCTCGGGGTGCGCGACGCTGCCGGGGTTGTTGTCGACCACGTAGAAGGTATCGCGAGCCGAGCGGCTCGGGTGATCCATGGGGGCGTTGAGCGCGGTAAAGTTGTAGTAGGAGGTGTCGACCATGGGGCCGGACTCGACGGTGTAGCCGATGCCGCAGAAGATGTCCTCGGCCTCCTCGATGATCTGCTTGATCAGGTGCTGGTGACCGATCTGCGGACGGATGCCCGGCAGCGTGATGTCGACGGCCTCGTGCTCGAGTGCGTGCTTGAGGGCGGCGGCCTTCATCTCGGTGGTGCGCTCGTCGAGCATTCCCTCGATCAGCTGGCGCATCTCGTTGGCGCGCTTGCCCATAACGGGGCGATCCTCGGGGGCGAGCTTGCCCATCATGCGCATCAGGCCGGTGATGCGGCCCTTGCGGCCGAGCAGCTCAACGCGCGCAGCCTCGAGTTTGGCGGCGTCGTCGGCGCCTGCGACGAGCTCCTTGGCCTCTTCCTCGAGTTTGACCAGATCATCAATCAGACTCATGTCTTCCCTTTCGTCTATCGCGCTCCCCGCTCGCCGGGACGACTGCCGCCGCCTGGCGTTGTGAAAACACGGCCCGGTTCGGTAACAAAAAACCGCCCTCGGGCATGTACATTGCCCAAGGACGGTTGAATTCCGCGGTACCACCTTGTTTGACGCGGCGGATGTCTGGCCCGCCGTGCCCACTCTGCGCCCCTTATCGCGAGGCTCACGGCTTCCCTACTGGGGCTTCGCCGCCGCTGGCCGCGTGCCCGTTGAGGTCGCTGCTCGGGAGTGAACGTTTGGCCCTTGTCACCGCAGGAAGGCTTGCAGCCCATGACCTTCCCTCTCTTGCCGGCGACGCGGCGGGCAAAACCCTCTCCGTCAACGCATTGGGCTACAGGATACCACATTCTGCGTGTGCATCGCCGCGTTCCGTTTTGTTCGCACTGGGTACAAGGCAGGTAGCTGTGCAAACTGGCCGCGCGCCCACCCGAAGCGCTCGGCTCACGAGATCAAGGATATGGTATGGGAAAGAAACTCGATAAGAAGGCCGAGCCTGCAGCGGGCAAGACATCCAAAGGCATGAAGGTCGATAAGGCCGTCAAAAAATTCCGCAAGCTCGAGGGCAAGCTGTGGACTCGTGAGTACCTGCTCAAGATTGCCGAGTTTGACGGCGCGACCATTGCCCCCGCCAACGGCGCCGCAGCGCGCGCCGATGCCATGGGCACCCTTGCCGGTGAACATCACAAGCTCCTGACCAGCAAAAAGTCTGTCGAGCTTGTGCGCTCGCTGGCACGCGAGACCGTCGCCGGCGGCAAGATCGACGACCCGCAGCTGCTCGACGAGATCCGCGTGCTCGGCCGCGACCAGCGCGAGGCAAGCGCCATTCCCACCGAGGAGGCCGAGGCCTGGACCAGGCTCACCTGCGAGGCCGACGCCGTGTGGCACAAGGCCAAGACGGCCAATGACTGGGCGAGTTTTGAGCCCTATGTGGATAGAATCGTCGGCCAGCTTAAGCATCAGGCCGAGCTCATGGACCCCAAGCGCGATCCATACGATGTTTGGCTCGACCAGTACGAGCGCGGCCTTTCCACCAAGAGCTTCGATGCGTTTTGCGACGAGGTCAAGGCCACGGTCGTGCCGCTCGTGCACGCCATCGGCGAGCGCGGCCAGCAGCCCGCTGCCGACTTTTTGCATGCCCGCGTGCCCGAGGCCGCCCAGCGTGCCATGAGCTTCGACCTTATGAAGCTCGTCGGCCTGGACCTGGACGACACCACGCTTGCCTTTACCGAGCACCCGTTTAGCGAGGGCTTCTCGGTGGGCGACGCGCGCATCGCCACGCACATCTACGAGGACGACTGCATCTCCAACGTCTACAGCATCATCCACGAGGCCGGTCACACCATGTACGAGCTGGGCGTCAATCCCGCCTATGCGCGCACCTGCCTGGAGGGCGGCACTTCCATGGGCATCCACGAGAGCCAGAGCCGCTTTTTCGAGAACACCGTGGGTCGCAGCCGCGCCTTTATGGGCCCGCTGCTCGAGGTGCTGCGCCGCCACGCGCCCGAGGTCTACGGCGACGTTGACGAGGACACGCTCTACCGCGCCGTAAACATCGCGCAGCCGTCGCTGATCCGCACCGAGGCCGACGAGCTCACCTACCCGCTGCATATTATGGTGCGCTACGAGATCGAGCGCATGCTGTTTGCCGGCGAGGCCACGGCCAAGGATATCCCCGCGCTTTGGAACCGCTTTATGGACGAGTACCTGGGCATTCCCGTTCCTGACGACACGCACGGCTGCCTGCAGGATACGCACTGGAGCGGTGGCTCGTTTGGCTACTTCCCCACGTATGCGCTGGGCAGCGCCTACGACGCCATGTTTGTGCCGGCCATGTGCCGCGACGGCGTCGACCTTACCGGTGCCTGCGCGAGCGGCGATCTGGCGCCCGTCCGCGCGTGGCTGGGCGAGCACATTTGGCAGTGGGGCCGCGCCAAAGACGCGCCGGAGCTCATCAAGGGCGCCTGCGGTATGGCATTCGACGCCCGCTACTACTGCAGCTACCTGCAGGACAAGTTCACCACGCTGTACCAGCTGTAAGACCTTACCGGATCATTAACGCAAAGGGCCCCGCGGGATCAATCCCACGGGGCCCTAGTCATTGGGGACGTTCTTTAATGACTAGTCGTTTAAGAACGTCCCCAATGACTACCTTCCGGCAGTTTTGGAACGTCCCCAGGTGCCGGATGGCTGTTCCGGAGAGGCTGTGGTCAAAAAAGGGCAAAAATGAGTACTGTTGTCGGATTGATAGCTTTTATTTTGGGCTAAAACAGGGTCCCAAATGAGATTTATTCTCATTTGGGACCCTGTTTATTGGACATATGAGGAGCAAAACTCTTTGATATGACGCTCAGGCGTTGCCAAAATGGCCTCTTTGGGCAAAATTTGCTGCTACTGATTTAGTGACAGTACTCATTTTTGCCATTTTTTGACCACAGCCTTTTATAACCCCCTATCGAACAACCCAGAAGGCACCCTATAGAGCCTCCAGTGCGTTGGCGATGCGCTTCATGGCGGCGTCGGCAGCTGCTTGGTCGGGAGCTTCGGCCAAAACGCGAATCACCGACTCGGTTCCGCTCTTGCGCACCAGCACGCGGCCCTCGCCCGCCAGCGCGGCCTCGGCCTCGGCGATCGCGTTCTGCACGCCCATGTTCTCGAGCGCGGCATCCTTGTCGGCCACGCGCACGGCAACCTGCGCTTGCGGCAGCAGCTTGCACGGAGCCGTGAGCTGCGAGAGCGTCTCGCGCTCGGCGCGAATCACTTCCATCACGCGCAGCGAGGTCATAATGCCGTCGCCCGTGCGCTCGATATCGCCAAAGATCGTATGGCCCGTCTGCTCGCCGCCCAGGCTGTAGCCGCCCTCGCGCATCTTGGCATACACATGACGGTCGCCCACGCCGCTGGTCACGGCGCTCAGACCGGCAAGCTCCAGCGACTTGACCAGGCCAAAGTTGCTGGCGATCGTCGGAACCACAGTACCGCCCGAAAGACGACCGTGCTTGTTCAGATACACGCCGCACACGTACAGGATCTGGTCGCCGTCGACCACGCGGCCGCGCTCGTCCACGGCCAAGCAGCGGTCGGCATCGCCGTCGTAGGCAAAGCCCACGTCCAGGCCCTGCTCCACCACGTGGCGCTGCAGACGCTCCATATGCGTGGAGCCGCAGTCGACGTTGATGTTAAAACCATCAGGCGCGGCATTGATCACGCGCACGTCGGCGCCCAGTGCGTCGAACACCGGCTTGGCCACCGAGGATGCCGAGCCGTTGGCGCAGTCGAGACCGATCTTGACGCCCTGCAGCGAAAAGTTCGCGCTTGCGATGAGCGAGGCAATATAACGGTTGCGACCCTGCATGTAGTCCACCGTAGCGCCAATGTGGTTGCCCGTGGCCAGCGGCACTTCGCTCTTGCCATCGATGTAATCCTCGATGAGTTCCAGCACGTCCTCGTCCATCTTAAAGCCGTCGCTGTTGACGAGCTTAATGCCGTTATCGCAAAACGGGTTGTGGCTCGCGCTGATCATGATGCCGCAATCGAAGCAGCCTTCCACGGTCTGATGTGCCACGCCCGGCGTTGGAATCACGTGCAGCATATATGCGTCCGCACCGCTCGCGACCAGGCCACTCACCAGCGCCGCCTCGAACATGTAGCTCGAACGACGCGTGTCCTTGCCCACGATCACGCGTGCCTTGCGCTCGCGGTTGGCGCCGTAATACCAGCCCACAAAGCGGCCGATCTTATAAGCGTGCTCTACCGTCAGCCCAACGTTGGCCTCACCGCGAAAGCCGTCGGTGCCAAAGTACTTCATGCGCTCTCCTTACAAAATAGGGGCGGACAGATTGCCTGTCCGCCCCAAAATGGTACTCGATTATCTGCGCTACCAGAAAAACCCTACGCCGACGCGCTGTCACGAGCCGCCTGGCATGTAGGAGTCTGACGCAGCGTAAGCGGCTTGTCCCCCGCCTCGGCCGACGTGGTCAGCGTATACGTGATCGTCGTCGTCTCGCCAGCATGCAGGTCAACGGTGCCCGAATAGAAGGGGATTCCATGCCACGTAGCGGCACCAAGACCAAACTGGGTGCCCTCGACGGTCAGATCAGTAATGTTGCCGCCCGTCGGGGCAAACAACGAGACATTCAGACGCTCGTCGTCACGCGCGGCATCGGGTGCGCTCGCCGCAACGTAGTCGGGCAGCTTGCCAGCCTCCTCCTGCGTCATGATGTTCGTCAGGGTAACGGTGATGCGATAGGAGCACGTGCCGTCACCGTTCTTGATGCCCTGGCCAATCTGCGTATCGGCGTTCAGGTACCAGTCGAGCTTGGAGAAGCTCAGGTTGTTAAAGTAAACGCCGGCAACAGGATCGGCACTCGGGTCATCCGGATCGGGCAGCGAAGCGTCAATGCCCGTCTCTTTGATGGCATTCTGCTCATCATCGTTTCTCATCCACGCGATCAGGCGGCCCTCTTCGGCACCGCGCTCAACGGCGCTGACAAGCTTCGTAACATCGACATCGCCGATACCGCCAAGGATCTTGTCGAAGGCAGCGCTGGCGACGGATGCAAAGATGCCGTCCGACTCCTCGACCGGATAGTTCCAGTACACATCGTGCATGAGGACCTTTGCGGCGTTGGTGCCGTCGACAACCGTTCCGTCGGGCAGCGAGACATTACCGACCAGGCCCAGCAGATACTGCAGGAACACCGGGTCGATACCGATGACGCCATCAACGTCCTGTCCATACTGGGACTTCCACAGCGCGGCGACACGCTGCGAGTTGCGGGGCCAATCAGGCGAATAGGTATTGCCCGAGTTGTACAGGTTACTGTGGTTGCCGAACAGCGCCTCATCCTCTTCGTCGACGCTCTCGACTGCCTCATCCTCGCTGAGTCCAATGCGGGGAACAAACTCGCCAATCGACATCTGGCCGTCAGTGACCGAAATCAGGCCCTGCGAACCGCCAAAGCCGCCGCAAGCACGAATCTCGACGTTGTTCATGGCGTACATAAGGTAGTTGCGCGTCTGGCCGTTGGCGCCAAGCATCTGGGGAAGGACGGGGGCGACCTTCTCCGCCGCGTCAACCGCACCGTTGAGGGTGGCAAAGCCGTCCTTGGCCTTATCGACCAGCTCGGTCACCTGGGAAATATGAGTATCGCCAATGCCCTGGACCTTCTCGTTGGCGCTCTTGAACACCTTCGAGCTGCTGGAAAGCGAATCGGCGACCGCCTGCAGCGCGGACACGTTAATCATGCCGTCCTGGAACAGCTTGCCGGGCGTGGCCTGCGAAAGGTTGTCGGCCATGGGAACCAGCGCGTTGCTCGAGACATCGGACAGGGCGTCGATCATGGTGCGGGCTGCGTTGATGTCACTGCCATACACCGGGATAAACGATGCCGCCGTCCACAGCGGGCTCGAGGTCTCCGCCTTCATGCTGTCGCAGAGCTCATCGATCTTCTTCGCGTCGTCAGGCAGCGTCGAAAAATCGCCCGACGTGACCTTGTCCTTAAGGCCACCGACGATCTCGACAGCCTCCTTCGCTTCGCTCTTTACGGTCTTTGCCGAGTTAAGCAGCATAAAGCCGCTTGCGCCAAGCGCAACGAGAAGCACCGCGACTACAACGGCAATAATGGCGCCGGTGTGACGCTTTTTGCGCTCGCCCTTGCGATGGCGATGACGGACCAGACCGTCAGAGGTCGAACTCGGCGAAGCGTCGCCACCGTAGTTCAAGCCAAAATCGTAATAATCTTCCTTGGAACCCGAGCCCGCAAACTCGGCACCGCTATCATCCAGGCGGGCGAACGTGCCAGTCTCGGAGGCGCCGGTGTAAATCGTGCCAAGGTTACCCGTAAGCCCCGCGCCACCGGCAGAGGGAGTATTGTTGGCGGCCTTGTCGGCATTAACGTTGCCGGCGGCATTCGCGGCGTTGGCAGCACCTGCGTTGTTCGCGGGTACCGAAGGAGCCCCGCTCGGCTGCGACGTGGAGGTTGCACCGCCCGCAAAGACATTCCCTCTTGCACGGCCGGTCTTTTTTGCCTTTTGAGACTGCTCGTACAGAGCGGTAAACATCGCTGTCTCGCCCGGGGACACGCGCTTACCGGAACCGCCCTGTCCAGCGCCGCCCGGCGTGCCGGCCTTACCAGCCCCGTTCGGACGCGGCGGAACTGCAGGACGGCCGCTATCGCTGCCCTTAAAGTGATTACCAGCCATAAAGAAATCCTCGCAATTGAGTCGCAATGAAAAAGTCCATAACGTTACTAGTTTATGGCATTTTGAGCATCGACAGCTAAACTCCAGACACGGACATCAATTGGCGAAAATGCGGCACAACACCTTTTCCGTCTTGGCAGCGGCGCCAGCTACACCGTGAGGAACATCATCACGATGATCATGGCAAAGCCGATAAGGTCGGTCGGCAAAAACACCGTGCCCAGCATAACGGCGCTGGTGATGGTCGCCGAGACGGGCTCCACGGTTCCGATGAGACTCGCACGCACCGAGCCGATGTCCTTAACGCCCTGCATATAGAGCATGTAAGCAAAAAACGATCCGATAACCACGAACACCGCGAGCGCCTCGACGCCGGCAGCGTCGAGCGCCGGCATATGCGCCCAGGGCTGCACGAAGACACACGAGACTACGCCCGCCGTGAGCATTGCCGAGCCCGTGACGATGGGGCTGCCGTATTCGGGCAGGATCTTGGCGGGAATCACCGCCATACACGTGGCGCTGACCGCACACATAAGACCTGCTGCCAGGCCAAGCGGCGAGATATTCAGGCTGGTGGGGTCGCCGCCGGTGGCGATTAAAAAGGTTCCGCCCAGAGCCAGGCCAATGCCGATGACTTCGCGAGTGCGCGGCATGCGGCGATCGGTCACGCAGGTGTAGCCCATGATGATAACGAGCTGCAGGCACTGGAGCACCGTCGCGGTTCCGGCGTTCGTCAGGCGCACGGCCGAAAGATAGCAAAACTGGTTGAACAGCAGGCCAAAGGCGGTAAAGAGCAGCAGCTGCTTGCGATCGGCGGGTGTAGTCCAGAGCTTAATCAGGCGCTCGCGGTCGCGCGTGACAACCACGGCCATAAAGAGTAGACCGGCGAGAATCTGGCGCACGCTCATAAGCCACAGTGTATCGACATGGTAGGCATCGAACAGGAAGCTCGCACTGGTGCCCGAGAAGCCCCAAAACGAGCCGCCCAGGAGCGTAGCCAACATGCCCACGATCATCTTGCGCGCCTGGGCATCGTTGAGGCGGTCGCGCCACGCGCGGCGGGTGCTGCGGCTGAGCTCGTCGGTGCCCTCGGGCACATCAATGTTCGATATATCGGTCATCGGCACCGAAGCCCCTGCGCCTTCGACCTGCTCGACACACTCTTTGCTCATTCCACTCCCCCGAAACGGCCTGGAAACAATTCGGCTTACCTTACCACGGCGAAGGCACCAGCTGGAGGCTTGTCCGCTTATCGGTAGGACAATTCCGCAGGCGTCTTTCCATAGCTCGATACCGCAATGGCCTTGCATTAGTCGACATCCAAATCGCGGCAGCAGACTCTTTTGAAATGGATACGACAAAGCCCCCGAATTCCACAATGTAAGCGATTTTTAAAAATGTTCTTGCCACCGAGTTCAGGCTCCGTTATATTATCCCTTGCGCACTTGCGCACCCTTGATCGGGCGTTTAGCTCAGGGGGAGAGCGCTTCCCTGACACGGAAGAGGTCAGAAGTTCAAATCTTCTAACGCCCACCAAATGTTCGCAGCCCAGAGGCTATGTCTCTGGGCTGTTTTGTTTTATGTCACCAAATCCGCTGGCAGCTCCAACCGTCATCGCAACGTAACATCAATTCACCTGACGAATGGCGGCCAAACAAATTCAATACCCCAATATCAACAATAGCCAGGCACAAAACTGCGCCGCAAGCTGCCCCAGCCGCCCAACTGGCCAAAAGCCGATCATCTACTTGCCGATCTATCCATCGGCATAACCAATCAGTCCGCACCGCAACTTCTCAGCAAAACGCCGCGATGTCTGCGCCCTGCGGTATCCTTGAGCCACTTGCACCTGCAGCACCAAGGAGCCGCCATGCGCACCGAGCTCGATGTCCCCTTTTCGCACAAAGAAGAAGCCAAGGCGCTGGGCGCCAAATGGGACCGGACCAAGAAGATCTGGTATGTACCCAGCGGCGTCAACCCCGAGCCCTTTGCCGAGTGGCTGCCCGGTGTTGACCGATCCGACCCCTCAGCGCCGTATATATATCTAGTACTGGGCAAGCGCGAGTGCTGGAAGTGTCACAAAGAGACCTCGGTCGCGGCCTTCGGCATTCCCTATCGATCCGATAACGACGAGAGCATCGCCATCGCGCACGCGCCCAACGAAGCCGGGCACATTGCCATCGACACGGCCAATGCCAACGCACTCGCCATCGTGCCCGCTCTTGGCTGCGTGCCGGGCGAGATCCGCGACTACCTTCATAAGCGCTGCGGCTACAAACCCGTAGGCGCACGAGCCTCCAAAGCCCCGTCGCTCGGCAACACGTGTACCAGTTGCGACGCGTTGCAAGGCAGCCGCTATCTGTTCGAAGAGCCCTCGTCCCCGTTTGCTCTCACTGCCATCAACAAGCTGCCGGCACTGGAGTTTGTGCGCGTCGAAGTTACCGGCGTCTTTGGCGTCCCGGCCACGCGCACCAATTTTGACCAGGCACTCTTTACCTGGGCACGCGACCATCACGCCAAGTTCCACAAGCAACTCGGTGAGGGGATTTATTTGTAGAGATGACATCGAGGCATTGAGGAGCAGGAGCTCGATCGTTAAACAATCCCAAAACGCTACAGCCCCAGAATGTGCTCCAGGTAGCCCTTGTTGAACCAGAACGATTGCTTCGTCATCCAGCGCCCGCCGGGCAGTTCGTAAGCATTCCTTGCGATGTCACCGATCTCTGTTCCATCGGCAAACTTGTAAGCCGCTTTTGACGTATGCGGGCGAACATGGACAATCGGGTTATCCGCCATACCGGGCAGATTGTTGGTCACCTTGAGCTTTCCGCTTGCATCCCGATACGGATTGAGCTCAACGCCCTTGCGAATGACCTTTCGTGTCTCATCCCAGCAAGCCTTTGCGGGGCCCTCGATTTCGTTTGCCGGCATTGCCCAGAATAGGCAGCGGTCAAGGCGCCACATCCCTTCGTGGTCCTCACGGAACACGACGAAGAAGAAACGGCTGGTCTCAAGGCGTGCACGGAAGGAAGATGTTTCCCAATCCTCGTTGATTAGCTGCTTAAACTCAAACGGAGGGAAGGACATTGCCTGCTCGATGTGCCCCCTCTTATTAACGCGACAAGCGCGGACGTTAATCCCAGCCTTAACGAACTCCTCGGCAGTATTGTTTTTTATGCCGAGCATGCGATAAACGAGCGTCGTCCATTGGGCCTTGTTGCCCGTGTATTCCAATCCGTACTGCTCCGCGATTTGACGATCGGTTTCGCCATGGTGGCGCTCGACAAGCGCAGTAACGAAGCTTTCGAAATCAATGGACTCATCGCCAGCTTGAACGATGCTCTCGCCGACGCGTGGGGCACCGAGAACATAGGTGTGAAGCACGTAGTCCATGTACGAGCGCTTGAGCGAAAAGGCACGACGCTTTGCGCGACGGCGCTCGATCTCGCCCGTATCGGTATTGAAGTACTCGTAGTACTGGTCAACCCACATCGTGGCCTCGGTTGCACCCTTTGTGCAGGCGCCCAGGTAGGTAGTCATACCCTCCGACAGCTCATCCGCGCGACCGTCCTGAATGTACGAAATGATCTTCTCGTAGTCGGCGCGAATAATCTTCATGTCCTCTTCGGGAAGACGCACCATGACAGCACGCTCAATGCGCTGGTCGTATTTGTCGATAGAGCGATCGCGGCCGTAGTAAATCAGCAGAATATTGCTGAGCTTGGTCTTGAGATGCGAGCTTTCATAGTCGAGCGAAACGGGACGGTCATAGGGAATCATTGTCAGAACGAGACGCTCGCCGGCAGATTTACGACCGTCTTTGAGTACGTCAAAACACGTTGCCTTGAGCTCAACGCCCGCTTCGGGAAAGTCCGGCCGATCATCGCTGTTGGCCTTGTAGCCAAAGTAACGCTCCTCGATCAGGGTTCCCATACCGCCCTTGTACTTCTTGGACCCAAAGTCCTTGGGCGCGCTCTCCCCCTCCGGCGCAATGCCAAGCTCGAGAATATCGCGGAACGTCATGCCATCGAGATTAGCGGCATAGCGCTCGATGCTTGAGGGGTCGGAAAAATCAGTATCGTCAAGCATGCGCTTGAAGTCGAGGTGCTTCTTGGACATGGCAAATCCTCTCGAAATAAGACATGATTTAATATGTATGCTACTGTAAATTCGGGTTATACCGTGAAGATCCCCTAAGGGATCTTCCATTTGCAACCCGATTTCTGTACCCTTGATCTTTGCATTTGCAGCGATTTGGGGGAGTGAGTATGTCAGAGGTCAAAATCGCCGAGCTTTTTGCTGGCGTCGGCGGATTCCGTTTGGGCCTCGAAGGCTACGCTAACCCTCGTTATCCAGATTTCCACATGAAGCCCGCCGGGCCCTTTCGCACCATTTGGGCCAACCAGTGGGAACCGCCCGGAACCAAGGCGCGTCAGTTCGCCGCCCGTTGCTACATGGATCGCTTCGGTAATGATTCCGTTGTCAACGAAGACATCAATAAGGTCCTGGAGCAGGCTGAAGCCGGCGAGATTGAAATCCCCCGTGTCGACATGGTCGTTGGCGGCTTCCCTTGCCAGGATTACTCTGTCGCACGTCCGCTTAATCAGGCACATGGCATCGAGGGCAAGAAGGGTGTCCTTTGGTGGGACATCTACCACTTCCTCGAGATGAAGAAGCCCCGCTTCGGGCTCTTTGAGAATGTTGATCGCCTGCTCAAGTCGCCCGCATCTCAGCGCGGTCGCGATTTCGCCATTATCTTAAGCTGCCTTGCCGACCTCGATTACACCGTCGAATGGCGCGTGGTCAACTCCGCGGAATACGGTTTCCCCCAGCGTCGCAAGCGTGTTTACATCTTCTGCGAGAAGAACGCCGGCAAGGTCGATCTTGTCGACCGCATGCACAACGGCGTCATGGCGAAGGCCTTCCCCGCAATCTATCCTGACGAAATGGCCGAGCTCAATGTCCTGCCCGATCCTTACGAGAACTCGACTCGCTTTGGCGTTGGCCAAAAGACCTCTCAGTTCAAGAATGCCGGCGTTATGCAGGGCTGCCACGTTCTGACCTGCGACTTCGCCGAGGACTACCACGGCGAGCGCCACGTGCTCGGCGACGTGCTTGTCGACGAGGCGAGTGTTCCGGAGCAGTTCTACATCGCCGACGAAAAGCTTCCTGACTGGCGCTACCTCAAAGGCAGCAAACGCGAAGAACGTACCAACAAGAAGACGGGTTTTACATACACGTATTCCGAGGGAGCGATGAGTTTTCCGGATGCTACCGATAAACCGAGCCGCACGATTCTCACAGGCGAAGGCGGCACGGGAGCTAGCCGTTTTAAGCATGTCATCGAGTGCCCCGACGGCCGTTTCCGCCGTCTCGTTCCCGACGAGCTCGATCAGCTCCAGGGATTCCCGAGGGGCTGGACCGATACCGGCATGACCGATGGCCACCGCGCCTTCTGCATGGGCAATGCACTCGTCACCGGGGTGCCCCACCGCATTGGTGAAGCCATGGTCGAAGTGTACGGCCTGTAGCCTTATATTTTAATTCTTCAAGTTGGCGAGGAATCGACACTGTCGATGACCTCGCCTTTTCTTACATTAAGCAAGGACTTGGCTTGTCGCTCTTTATAATCGAAGGCTCCGTGTCGCTCGACAATAGCAGCGTTTATCGGTCTCCATCTAAACCAACCGGCAAAAATGCAATAGTTCCATCCTCTTTGACTTCATATTGCACAAACTTCAAACTAAGCCAACGATGGGTCATCGGCGGGCGCCCTTTTACGTCATAGCGAACCATTTCCGACAAATGCCGCTTCAGAGAATTGGTGTCAAAGCTTCTTGCGACAAGATACGCCTCGATCATCGCGTAACCGCTGTGAGCATATTCGCTTCTAACCCAGTCAACATATCTCATGACTTGAGCAATATCTGTACCTTGAGCAATATCTTTCTTCAGCTCTGCCACGATATATTTTTCGACAATTCTATCTGTGTCGGGAATCCACCTATACCCAAATACATCCATGCGGTCCATGTACATTACGGGCTTATTTGGAGAGGCGGGAACCTGATGGTCTAAATAATCCCAATGCCCAAATACCCTCTCCGTTTCCACTTCTTGCGAAGTCAGCTGACTAAGAAGGCCAACTTCCAATAGCATCTCTTTTGAAAGAGATCCGCAGTCTTGCCTATTTGAAGAGAGTAGGCTCTTGATTTGCAAGCCAGTCGGTGCCGAAATGTTACGCAACCAATCTGGCTGATTAATCTCTATAGTTTGGCCGTTCGGCCAATTGGCTCGTAACACCGCTGCTTTAAAAGCGGCGTTTTCATCATCATCAAGCTTGATAAACGATCTCTTCTCAAAGACACGCAATGATCGAAATGCCGATGGATTGGTTAGAAGCAAATCGTCCATATCAACGGACATTTTGAATAACGCCGGATCTGCTGTAAATTTTATAATCCAACGCCCTATACGTTTGTCATCCCGTGCATCCTTGTAAGCCGCCTCAAGGCAAGCCTTATCAATGTCTATCGTTTCCGTCGAAGTAGCACCTTTAAAATTCTCGATTACGGCGGTGCCCTCAAAAGAGTCTATTTTTCCAATGCCGTATATCTTTCGTTTGCTAAAGAAATAGACGTTATCGCCGGGACGCATAGTTACGTAGTCACCCAGAGTCGCTTCTGTCGCGCTACTCCACTTCGGATTCATAAGCGTAGAATAGGCTCCTCTTTTCATGCATTCGGTCGCTTCTTCCTCTTTAGAAAACGTAAATAGATAGCCCGCCATGCTTCCTCCGTTATTGATGGTTGAGCTCAGGTGCCCCAGCGCCCAGTCAATGCAATTAAAGTCCTGCACAGTTTATGCCACCTTCGTTGCAATGATTATCGCAATAAGGCTCCTGCCCATGTCCACGGTATTCGATATGGTCAGACAGAACCTAACATTTCCACTCCGCCCTTGACCCTAATGAGCAGCATGCTTAGGCTTTCGGGCAATAAGTTGTTTTGGAATGGGAGGGCCTATGTTCAATCCCGGTATTGCCATCGGAGATGTCCTGACCGAAAAACAAGTTCACGACACCTTCGAATGTCAGACAACGCTCGGTATTCGCATGAGCAAGAAAAACAATCTTTTTGTCATCATGTCAGGTTCGGCACGAAATAAGGTCTACGCCGACCGATGGCAAGCGGATATCCTCCTTTACAACGGAACGGACATCAATTCGGATAGCTCTGCCAGTCAGACCCTAAAAAGAGGAAACGGAAATAACAACGCTGCGCTTGCCGAAACCTGGGAGCTACCCCCTGAGTTGAGACCGGATATTTTTCTCTTTATCAAAATTGGAACAAACCGTTGTCGCTACATGGGGCCAGTTGAACCCTGTCTTAAGCCATACATCGCCCCAAGACACGATGACCCCGAAAGGAATGTCTGGATTTTCCCCCTAAAAGTAAATCTCTCTGAAAATGAAGCGGCATACGATAAGGAGATAGCGAGCGCTCAGAAGCTGGGCACAAAAGAGCTGTGTCGCCAGCTTTTCGAAGAGTCCAAGAGGGCTCATGAGACCAAAGCAAAAACCGCTTCCTCTGCCAATCCGCGCTTCACTCGAAATTGTAAAGTGGCGGCAATTGCTAAAGAGTTAGCTGGGGGCAGGTGCGATCTTTGCGGGTCCGAAGCCCCCTTTTTAACAAAGGACGGACTTCCCTATCTTGAAGAGCATCATGTCGAGTGGCTAAGCCAAGGTGGAGCCGACAGTGTTGGTAACGTCGTCGCTCTTTGCCCAAACTGTCACAGGAAAATGCACGCACTTAACCAGCCTACCGACGTCAAACGACTCAAAGAGAAGATTAATCTCCATCTCAGCAAAATAGCAGTGGAATACAGCTCTTTGGGAACAGGGGGTGCGCAATAAGCTTAACGCCCATCCACCACATACTGCGTTGTTGCCCTGTATACTGATGTAGCACGTGTTTCATCCGGGCTTGTTGGGCCGGATTGTTCATGGGAGGGTCTTATGGCTGCTTCGAATCCGCCTAAGGGGAGCGTTTCTTCTTCGTCCATCAAGCCGGTTACGCGCAAGGCCGTGCGTTGCCAGCGCGAGGTCGCTTGGCTTGTCACGCAGGCGGCGGGCAGGCTTGTGGCGACCACTCAGGACGTCAATGCGCCTACGCCGAGCTTTGTGTTAGCGGCGGCGCTGGATTTTGTGCGCCAATTGGAGCTTACCGCACAGGATGCCAGCGGCCACGTCGACTACCAGAATGTTATGGCGCCCGACCTGCAAACGTTCTGCCATATGGCCAAGTTGCCCGCCGCGCCCAATGCGCTTTCGGACGCAGGCTACATGTTTACGCTCTCGGGCGCGAAGCTCATCCGCGACATCTATGCATACTGCAGCGAGCTCGCCGAGCACCACGTCTTTGATGCGGCAGAAGTCAAACCGGGATATGTCATCAAGCTGGTTCTTAGGCTGTTCTTGATGGACGGGTTCGGGGCCATGCCGGCGTAAGCCGAGTCTTTAGCATCACCGTCGACTGAGCAACAACCGCTTTACCTTAGTGGGCGCCAATTGAGGGTCGATTATCTGGTCGCCTCGTCCACTAACGCCTTTATTCCACGCGCTCTGACAGTCGATACTTGCGGTTGCGGCTCGTCGCCGGCGCCGTGGGCTCAAGCTCGCCTTGAGCAATGAGCGCGTTGACGCGCGACCTAACCTGGGAAATTGTAAGCCCCGTGCGTTCTGCCAGCTCACGCGTCCCCAGCTCGCCGTAGTGTTTGAGTGCCGTCACAATTAAGCCCCCGCCATGATCGACCGGCTCGATCTTTGAACGGTAGAGTACGACCTTGAACCGATCGAACCCCGGGCAGAACAGGGGCTCGGCCAGACCATGCGCGCGCATGGCATCGATCATCATCGGGATGCCCGAGCCATTGCCCTCAGCCGGCGAACCTGCGCCATCCGGCAGCGGGACAATCGACATGAGCTTCACGAGCGTCGCGTTACGGCATCGGGAGCTGCCGTCAAACAAGTTCTCGCGAGTCTTTCCCCCGTAAAGGCCGCCAGGATTCGTCACCTCGACACGATCGTCAAAGACGTCGACGGCAATCGATTGTCCACAGAACCAATCCCTGTATTCTCGATGGATTACGGCGTTGGCGATTGCCTCGCGCAGAACCTCCTCGGGAATCTCCAGCGAGTCGACACGCGAGACGCCTTGGACGGTCGAGGTTCGCCGCAAATTCTTGGCGACGGCCGCGACAGCATCCGAGATCATCTCGCCCAGCGTTCCCTCACAGATTGTGCGGTCCATAAACCTTAGTGGCCCCGCAGCTCCCTTTTGAGTTCCCACGTGGACAGCCACATCAATGAAGAGCTTGGGATAGAACTGCTGAGGGTAAACGCCCGCGGCAAGGAGGCCGGCCTTGGTAACATTGCCCTGGAAGTCGAGGAAATTCAGACGCTCCATCTTTGTCTTCTTGTCCGCCGCACCGCGCATCGCCCGAGGCGTCAACGAATAGGCACGCTCTATCGTGCGGTTGACCAGCGACTCGTCGAGATCGCCCACACTCGTGCCGGGCACCGCATCGCGATCGCTAGGACTCGTCCGTTCATACGATGACAAGGACAGGACCTCGGTCGACGAAAGCGGGACATCTTTGTCATCGATGCGTTTGTAGCTGCCACCTTGAGCGCCCCGCTCTATGACATAGCAAGGTTTGCTCGACGGGTCGAGCTCCTCAATCGCGATGACCAGAACCACGGTGCCCTGGAGCTCCACGCGCTCAATGGTGTATTTGGGCGGATTGGCCAGCTTTCCGCGACCGCCGGCATCGCCCATGCCCGCCACGAATTGGTTGAGCACTTTCTCGGTCTCAAAGTTTGCAACTGGGACAAAACCCGCGCGCTCGCTCACTCCGAGTACGATGATGCCGCCGGCGGTGTTTGCGAAAGCGCTGACCGTTTCCCATACGTCGCGGGAAAGCGTCGTGGCGCTCTCCTTGACCTCAACGTTAAGATCGTCCGAGCCCATGCGCCTTAAAGACTCGAGCAGACCGGTCAGTTCGTTTTCGTTCATCTGCACGTCCTTTCGCTCGGTTCTGCGAAGAATGCCGCGAATAGATTTCCTTCGTCTCTCAGTTATCTCTCGTAATTATCTCTCATCTTTCTGTTATCTCTCGTATTAGTGATGAATGAGAGATGAGAGATATGTGAGTGATGCATGGACCTGGACTATTGGACGGCCGGAAAATCCCTCAAATAAAAAACGGGGCCGGCCTTACGCCGAACCCCGTTTTCAAACGGTCAGTTAGTTATCCAACGCGCGAGCATAGCAGTCAACATTACGCCGCCGCGAACACTCCCAAGCCCGTTCCGATGATGCAGATCGCGAAGATACCAATAATAATCCAAATGGTCTTGACGCCCTTTTTGTACAGGGCAACGCAAGCGAACGTTGCCAGCAAGGGCAGCAGACCGGGGAAGATCGAATCGAACAGATCCTGCAGGACAATCTCCGAACCACCCACGTCAAAGGTTAAAGCAGTGGACAGTGAGACTTGTGCCGCAATCATGGCGCCGATAACAGTCATTCCGAGGACACCGGCTGCATGCGTCATGCGAGACATGAGGTTGTTCTCTTCGGACTGCTGCAGGAACTTGGTTCCCAGGTCGTATCCCAGATGGGCGGCGACGATACGCGTTGCAAGGTTAATCACGGAGTAGATGAGCGCGTACACGATGGGGCCGAGCGGGTTGCCCGTCGAAGCGATGCCGATACCAATGCCGGCGGCAACCACGCGGAACGTTCCCCAGTAGAACGAATCGCCAATGCCGGAAAGCGGTCCCATGAGGCCGACCTTCATGGCGTTAATCGAGGACGTGTCGAAGTTCTTATCGGCAGCCGCCTGCTCTTCCATCGAAACCGTTAGGCCGGCTACAAACGGAAGCACATGAGGCGTGATGTTAAAGAACTCGGTATGGCGATCGAGCGCCGCATAGTAATCGTCGTCGTTGGGATAGATCTTTCGCAGGGGCTTCTGAATGGTGTACATGAAGCCCATTGCCATCATCTTGTCGTACGACTGCGAGCACTGGCTCGTAAACTGGCGAAGGAACATGCTCCGATACATATCGGGAGTCATAACCGCATCCTTCTTGGCCTCTTTGAGGTCGGTGTTCTGGGTAGCCATTAGAAGTCCTCCTCTTCATCTGCAGCAACCGCCTGCGGACCGGACGAGCCCTCGCGGAAGGCCAGGAGCAGCGCGACGCAAATGGCAGCTGCGGCGACACCGACAACGTCCATCTTGAGGTAGATGACCATAATGAATCCCAGGAACAGCCAGGGAAGAAGCTTGTTATCGCCCATGGTCCTGATAAGAAGTGCGAAGCCGATGCAGACCATGACGCCGGATGCAACGTTGAGGCCGTCCATCACAAACTGCGGAATCGCGTTGAGCGCATTGTTGATGAGGTCGGCACCAAAGAACAGCGAGCCAAACACCAGCAGTGCAGACGGAATGCCAATCGACAGAGGCACGATGGTCAGATGGTACAGATTCGCCTTGGCAAGATCGCGATTTGCCAGAGCGGTCTCAATCTTCTTGCAGGCAAAGGCACCCGGAACGGCGTAGCAGAAGTTGCGCCACACCTGAAGGAAGACGGAGACGGGAAGGGCGAGCGCGACGGCAGTTGCCGTGCCCGTACCCGTAATGACGGCAAACGCGCAGCCAAGCACGCCGGAGGCATAGACCTCGGGAGGAACCGCCGCGCCGACCATGATGGCGCCCATGAACATGGACTCCAAAGCAGCGCCGACGATAACGCCCTGCTGGACATCGCCAAGGATCAAGCCGACAAACAGGCTCGTAAACAGCGGACGACCAAGCATCGTAATGCCAAATAATTGCTCGTCCATGGACGCAATAAATGCGACCAGTGCAACTAGAAGATACTGGACAACCATTTCGATCAACCCCAGAAACAGGTCTGCAGGCGAGGCATTCTGCGCAGCTCGCCTGCAGACAACCGCAGCAATTTGAGAGGATTAGTAGTTCATCTGGTGATAGTAACGACGCGTGGTGAGCGGGTGGTTACGGACGTGCTCGAGATGGCAGCTCAGACGCTCGGTGATGGTGTAGGTGACCATCGGGGAGACGATCTTGCGGAACTCGGGGTCGCTGAACGGCAGCTCGACCTCGGCGGTGTCGAACTTGTTCACGCGGACGTTGACGCCCTTCTCGTCGGCGAGCATGTGAGTGAAGTTGTCCACGCGGTCCATGAGCTTACGGGTGTCGTCCTCGCCGTAGAGCATGATGAGGCTCGTGCCCTCCTCGCACAGCTCGATGGTGCCGTGGAAGAACTCGGCGGCGTGGATGGACTTGGTCTTGATCCACTGCATCTCCTCGAGGATGCACATGGCGTAGTCGTAGGCCTCACCCCAGAGCATGCCGGAGCCAATCACCATGTGGTAGTCGATGTCCTTGAAGTCCTCGGCCATGGCGGCGCAACGCTCGTCCTGAGCATCCTTGGCCTTGATGAGGTACGGAGCGATGTTGCCGAACTCCTCCATGAAGGTGTCGTACTTGGGGAAGGCACCGGCGTTCTTGAGGAAGCGGGCGACCAGCGTGATCTGGTAGGTGTAGATGGCCTCGCACAGAACGTCGTCTTCGGCGAAGCTGAAGAACTTGTAATCGGCGTACTCGGTGGCCGGGGTGTTGTCGTTGGAGACGTACATCAGCGTGCGGGCGCCCTGCTCCTGGCAGAACTTGGCAGCCTCGATGATCTCGGGGGTGGTGCCGGTACGGGTGGAGAAGACGCAGACCGAGTCCTTGTTGAAGGTCTTGGGCGGGCATGCGAGGAACTCAGCGGCGATCTCGCAGTGGACGTCGACGTCGGCCGTGGTGGTCTCGACCCAATACTTCATCGGGAGCGTGTGGGCCCAGGTGCCGCCGCAGCCGATGAAGAAGATGTTGGAATAACCCTGCTCGCAGACCTTGTCCACGGCAGCCTCAATCTGAGGACGGAGAGCGAGGGCATCGCTCACAACCTTCTCGTAACGAGGCTCATCGAAATTGAACATCCCTTACTCCTAACTCACTTGGATGAACCCTTCATTCATCCCATGACGTTATAATACTTTATATAACTAACTATGCAAGAACTATTTCGGATTATTTTGATTTTTCTTCAATAAAAAGCCCGCCGATCAAATAATCGACGGGCATAGACATAGGGCATCAGTTCAATAAATACCGAACGCCAGCATGTTTTCGGCTAAAAAACGTCCTTGGCAAACACCTTAGCGTCATTGGGAACCTGACGGATTTCGATGGCCACACCATCGTCCAGGAGCTCTTGGATATGCTCGGCATCTTTCTCGGTCGCGAAGATTGCAGGGGTCGGATGAAGCGTGGTCTCAGGGGTCTTTCGGGTTCCACCCAGATTGATCTCTTTGATGTCTTTGCAACCCTTAGCGAGACGATAGGCATCTTCAATCGTCTCAGCGATGATAAACAGCGAATACTTGTCGGTAACGCCGCTGTTGAGCGCCTCGATAGCAGCGTCAACATCCTTGATGACGAGTTTAACGCCGTCGGGACGGGCGAGCCTCAAGGCCGCCTTCCTCATATCGTCTTTTGCCACAGCATCGCTGGCAAGCAGGATGCAATCTACATCCAAAGCGTGAGTCCAGGACATGGCAACTTGGCCGTGAATCAGTCGGTAATCAACTCTCGTAAGCTTAATCATCGTTATCATCTCCGCACGTGATAAAGGGAATGACAGGTGTGGCCCCTAGCTAGGGCTCGAACCAGAACTAACTAGAACTCTTCTTCCTCGGCGCCGGCAAGCATGTCCGCCGCCTCGCAAAGCTGAATAAACGAACGCGATCCCTCGACCGCGGCTTTGGCCTTGTCCGCATCCAGGGAGTCCAGCTGTGTAACCATTTCCACCAGCAGCGGCAAGTTCATTCCGGTGATCAACGTAAACGATCCGTCGGTCTGCCTCTGAATGAATTCGTTGTTTACAGAGCCGCCAAAGATGTCAGTCACGACAAACCAAGAGTCGGCAGGGTCCCTCGTCTCCATCCATGCATCAATCAACGCCGCGACGTCCCTTGAATCGTCATCGACATAGGCGCACAGGCACTCGATTCGGTCGTTGGTGCCCATCAGAATCTCCAGAGAGCTTTTCATGCCTTGGGCGAGATAACCATGACTCGCTAGCAATATCTTATTCATAGTTCTCCAATACCAATAGGACGTACTATATTGTCATAACAAAGTATATTAGTAATCTACCCTACGCGGCGTGTCTATTTTCCAAATCCGCGAACGGTAACAATTAGTCGGTAAATCGACCAATCTATCTCTAATTTACAGGTAGAACTTCAGTCGCTCGGTGCAGTACACCTGACGGGAGATGAAAAGTGGCTCGCCGCTTGGAGCATAACGTCTATCGACAAACAGAAGCAGCGGAGAGTCCAGCTCCACGTTAAGGTATGCCGCCTCGAGCTCGCTCGCATAGCAGACCTCGAGCGTACGCGTGTTGGGACCCATCTTGATTCCCTGGCGATCGAGTACCGCCATCAGCGAATCCTCGAGGGATTCATGCTCCAAAAAAGAAAGCACAGCGGAATAGCTATTGGTTTCCAGCATCGTGGGCTTGCCATCCACAAGGCGCAGACGACGACTGCGCAATACCTTTTGGGTATCGTCTACGCCCAGGAACTTCGCGTCTCGCAGGCTTGGGAAGTCCCAGCCCATTTCGAGAACCCTGGTAGACGCCTGTTTGCCCGCAAGCTGGCACGAATGGGTAAAGCTCTCACGGTCGTCCGCGGCATACATCTGCGTGTCCGGCGAAACGAACGTGCCCTTGCCGCGGGCCCTCTCAACAAGCCCAGCATCTTCCATTTCTTTAATTGCGGAGCGAACCGTTATTCGGCTCACGCCAAATTGCTCGATAAGCTCCGCCTCGGTCGGAAGCTTATCTCCCGGGCGGTACGTGCCGTTGGCGATCGAATCAGAAAGCGCACGGACAATCTGTTTGTAGAGGGGGATAACGCTATTTGCTTCAACCATATCAACCATACCTTTGCAAGGAATCAGCAGTTTATAAATGACTTATATTGTATTAGAACTTTTTAGGAGTCCATATATTTCCTAAATGATTCGGTAAACGGGGTGTTATTTCACTTTAGCGGGATGCAGCGGCTACCCGCGGCATTCGTTATCAACCTAGTTAGGCTAGTCCACCCACATCGTCTTCAGTTCGCCGCAGAGCCGCGGCCCCATATGGGTATACTCTCGGGGATTCGACTCGATTCGCCCCCGCTGGGGCGTCAAAGGAGACTGCATATGTCCACCACCTCAACCGACCCGCGTGCCGCTGCTGCCGCACTGCTGGTGCCCGGTACCATCTGCCACGGCTTTGCCGTCGAGCGCTGCGAGACCGTACCCGAGCTCGACTCGGACGCCTACGTGCTGCGCCACACCGCATCGGGCGCTCGCCTGCTGTACCTGGCATGCGACGATGAGAACAAGGCCTTCGCCATTGGCTTTAAGACGCCGCCGGCCGATTCCACCGGCGTGTTCCATATTCTTGAGCACTCAGTGCTGTGCGGGTCGGCCAAGTTTCCCGTCAAGGAGCCATTCGTCGATCTGATCAAGAGCTCCATGCAGACGTTCCTCAACGCCATGACCTACCCCGACAAGACCATCTACCCCGTTGCCACCACCAACGAGCAGGATTTGTACAACCTGATGGACGTGTACCTGGACGCGGTGTTCAACCCGGCCATCTATACCAAGCCCACCATTTTTGAGCAGGAGGGCTGGCACTACGAGCTGGACCTGCCGGAGGGCGAGGGCTGCAATGACGACACCAGCTCCACGAGCCCGCACGAGGGCACGCTGCGCTACAACGGCGTGGTGTTCAACGAGATGAAGGGCGCGCTGTCCGATCCCATGAGCGTGCTGGATGACGCCGTCAACGCCGCGCTCTATCCCGACACCGCCTATGCGCACGAGAGCGGCGGCGACCCACGTGCGATTCCCTCGCTCACCTACGAGCAGTTCCTGGATACGCACGCGCGCCACTACAATCCTTCCAACTCTTATATAACGCTCTATGGCGACCTAGATGTAGACCGCGCGCTGGCGTTTTTGGACGAGCGTTATCTGTCGCAGTCGAGCGCCGCGAGCCGCCGCATGGACGCTGCCGTTGCCGCCGGCGAGGACCCGTCCACGCTGGCACCCAATCCGCTGGACGTGCAGGCGCCTGTGACCTGCGAGTATAAGCGCGTCGAGATGGCCACCACGCCCGAGAACGCCTTGGTGGGCCTGGGTCTGGTGCTGGGCAGCGCGCTCGACCGCAAGCGCACGATCGCGGCGGATATCCTGTTCGAGGCACTGCTGGGTTCCAACGAGGCACCGGTTAAGAAGGCCATTCTGGCCGCCGGCCTGGGCGGCAACGTGGTGAGCTACACCGCGGCCGAGAGCCTGCAGCCCTACGAGCTCATCATGCTGCAAAACGCGCAGCCCGGCGTGGCGCGCGAGCTGCGTCGCGTGTTCCAGGACGCCTGCCGCGACCTGTGTGAGCACGGCGTTCCGCGCGAGCGCCTGGAAGCCATCATCAGCAGCAACGAGTACGACCTGCGCCAGCGCGACTATGGCATCGCCGACGGCGTGGCCATTGCGTGCGACGCGCTGAGCACGTGGCTCTACGATGACGACGCCGCGACGCTGGCGCTCAAGTACGGCCCGGTGTACGAGGAGCTGCGT
>ERZ833608.701-NODE-701-length-26491-cov-38.193940_pt1 | contig 26491 bp, 32 predicted proteins | sample MGYA00519694_ERZ833608 | MGnify/ENA primary metagenome ERZ833608 (study PRJEB31850, sample SAMEA3708742) | human gut metagenome | biome: human gut; feature: human-associated habitat; material: faeces | place: China | collected 2014 ... | reverse complement strand
TCTAAGAGACTTCCCAACCGCTTGATTAAGAAGTCTTTTAGAGCATACAACACCGCTGGCCAATTTGTACTTTTTATACTGTTTGACCGCGAAGCAATCCGGCTTGCGCTTTTCAAGCCCGGCAAACATATAGTCCACCGCGTTCATAAAGTCCTCGTCATCCTCCTTGACCTCCATGCCGGAAATCATATCCACAAGGGTATTCATGTTCCGATCCTCGGCAGGCCCCTCGAAAATGATGTAGGCAATCAGGGCGCAGTACAAAAGCGTTTCCGATTTTGTCCAGAATGGATCGCCTTCCTTGCCTTCGCCCTTGGTGTTGGAAATCAGGGCATCCACGAATTTCAGAATATCGGCCTCGTTGCGGATATACGCCAGCGGGTTATATTGCATGGATTTTGAAAAATCTATGCTGTTGAACACCTTGATTTTGTACCCGCGTTTTTGCAGAAAAGCCCCGACCTGTCCCAGCACACCGCCTTTCGGATCGACCACCACATAAGAGGAATGAGCCTGTAAAAGCTGGGGCGTAAGCCAGAAGCGGGTTTTGCCGGAGCCGGACGAGCCGATAATACAGCAATTCAGGTTTCTGGCATTTGCGGGGATTTTCGGGCGGGTGTTCATCGTGAGAAACTCCGTCCCGGTCAAAATCACGTTGTTTTCAAACTTCGGATCGACAAACGGTTTGATGTCTTTTTCCGTTCCCCACCGGGCGCTGCCGTATTCTGCATCCCGCCGGAACTTCTTAGCGTTCTTGCTTTTGAAATAGATCAGCAGCCGGAAATCAACGGCTCCTACAATACCGACAAGCCAATCCAGCGGGACTAAACCGGGCGCAAAGTCAGCAAAGGCCGGGCCAATCGTCTGGCCCAGCCCGATGAGCTTATGTGCAAAATCGTTACCCGCCGCCAGCCGGTAGGCTGTCCCCAGCTTGAGGAACGCCCACAGGATGAACAGATAGGGAATGTTTAGGATGAGATATTTTCTGATCTTATCTGTCCTCATGGGCCACCTCCTTTGCACGTTCTTTTTGTTTCGGCTTTTCTTTGGAAAGCTGATCTGCCGCCTGTTTCAGTTGTTCCCGGATGGGAACACGGTTCGATTTTGCTTTGCTTAACACCTTCCGGGAGTACTCGGAAAAGCAGGCGGTCATCGCGTCTGCCTGTCCAGCCTTGAAAAACAACAGGTATTTGTCCGGCCCGGTTTTATAGAACGCATAGTCCACATTCCATTTCCGGGCCACGCGGTCAAAGGACTTGGCATCCCCGGATAGCTCAATGCTGTTTGTGGCTGTGCCGTGGGTCATGAGCTTTCGCACACTTTGTTTGCCATGTGGTACTTGCCGCCCACGGTATGCCTTGCGGATCTTCCGGCCCACCATGCCCAGCACATACGCCAGTCCCCGCGCCGTCAGCTTGGTTGTTTTTACGGATATGGCTATCGTGCGCCGGGAAATATCTTCATCAATCAGTTACACCACCTCCTTCCTTGGGACAATTTGTCTCGAAGTGCCATCACCGATCCCCACGGTCTTTTTTCTGCATTTGACGGTAGCCCTCCAAAGAAGAACCGTCTATGATTTCCTGATAAGCGGCCATTTGCTCCCGGATAGAGAGCTTCGGGAAAGAGAATACCTTATGCTCCTTGGGAATATCCTGCAAGCCGTGATACACTTCCACGAAATGATCGCTTTCTTTGACAACATAGCCGCCCGGGGCAAAATGGCCGTTTTCGTGGATGCAGGCATCCCGGCCATACGCCTCATAATCGAAATACGGTTTTACCTGATCCGGCACATCCAACATTTCCAGATCGTCCACATAAATACGCCCCAGCGTTTCCTCATCGGATACGCCGGGGTAAAAGCCGTAACAGTCCAGATTTTGTGTCAGATTGATGATGTCCCGCACCGAAGAACAGTGATCGCCGCTGTCGAGGACGGCCTCCAGTGTTTCCAGCTCCGATGAGGTAAGCTCGGAAAGCAGGCAGGCCAGATGATTAAGCTCGTCCAGATTTTCATACTCGCTCAAATGGTCATAGAGCCCCAGCACATCCCCATCGAAAGAGGTAATAAAAATTTCCTGATAGCGGACGCCATCTACGCCGATCCGTTTCAAGAGAGCATCCACCTCCTGGGCGGTTGTGGGAAATTTCAGTGTTTCACCCACAAGCTGGCCCTCGCTGTACTTTCCGGCGTTGGTAACGTAGGCTTCAAACAGGGTTGCCATTAGCGGCGGCCCTGTCCCTTGACGGTCAGGATGCCCTCAAGGGTTGTTGCCGTAATTCCCAGCCGCTGGGCCACGGCAATATCATTTTTCATGGCTTCGGTCATACTGTGCCCGCAAACAACCAGCACATGAGAACGGCGGAGCAGGTCACGGCTCATGTCGATGCCGCTTTTATGCTCCTCGGGAACAGCATCATTGAGAAACAGGGGCAAGTACAGGGGCGGGCAAATAGGAGAAAAGCCTGCCTCATACACGGTGCGGCAATACTGCGCCGCCAGTTCTGCGTTTTCGCTATCGCCGCCGAGCCATGCAGCGGTGATATAAGCAAGGGGTCGTTTCATCGTTCATACCTCCGATATTTTAATAAGAAAGTTCAACCCAAACCCCACGCCCTTTCCCAGTCTTGGGAAAGGGGGCGGCTCTGGAGGATATACCCCCGCCGCTTGCCGGGGAAATAGCACAGCCGGGGCAGACCGTCAAGGGCGAGCCGCCGAAAACGGCGGTGCGCTGCACCCTTGACGGCCCACTCCCGGCTGTACTAAAAAACAGGCGGCGACGGGGGATATATACCACCAGAGCCTCTGCGCGAGGGCGGAACCCTCGGGACAAAGTGTCTCGAAGTTGTTACTTGTCAAGTTCCTGCTTTTTTGGGGCTTTTGCCAGCTCCGGCGGCTGCTTTTCTTTCCAGTCATCCAGCAGGGACATAATCTGTTCTTTCATTTTGGCGGGAGTGACCTCCTTGCCAAAATACTTTTCCAGTTCCGCAGTAGAAATAATCACGCCTCGATCCTCCTTTTTCTGTTCTGATAAGATACCGTCAATGACATCGCCGTTAAGCTTGCATTCCTTATCCAGCTCCCGGAGCCGTTTAGCCTGGGCCAGCGAGGGCGAAGCCTGCTCCCCGTCAATGGAAACAGCAATAAGCCTCTGATTTTTCGGTTTGATGTAGGAAAGCTCCACGGCAGGCATGAAGCCCATCTTTTTATCGTCTACCTTATCCAGAAGCTCCGGCACAAGGGAGTTGAGCCGCAAGTAGCGCATGACCTTTTTATAGTTCATTTCATGCGCCTCGCCCACAATCTCAACCGAGCGTTTTCCGACATCGCCTTCCGCAACGCCTTTCAGCCGCCCGCCCTGATGCTTGATGTCCTCAACTTCGAGTTCCAGCAGCGCGGCCAATTCGCTGGGGAGCATCCCGTCACGCTGCTTGTTGCTGTCCTTCATGGCCTGTACCGCTTCGTGGTCAGTCATTTCACGGACGATAAAGGGCATTTCCTCCAGCCCCGCCAGTTCACTGCCGTGGGTACGGCGATGGCCCGCTACAATTTCGTAGCCGTTTCCGTCTTTCTCCGGGCGGGCAAGACCGGGAACCATTACACCGTTTACGCGGATAGAAGCAACGATTTCCTGCATCTTTGCATCGTCCCTTACCTTAAAGGGATGCGGACGGAATGTGTGAAACGGATGAACCTCGGAAAGTTTCAGATAAACCAGCTTGCCTTCCTCAACCGGGCGGGGCGGTGTGGTCGGCTCGGGAGCCGTCTGTTCCGCAGCAGCAGTTTCCTTCGGTGCCGTATCCTGTGCAGGCTTAATGGGCTCCTTGGCATCCGGGGCCTTTCCGTCACTTCGGGACACTTTGTCTCGTTTGGACGGCTTGGGCTTGTCAGGGGCCGCCTTATCCGCCTTGGGTGGGCGGCCCTTGCGGGCCCCAGCCGATTTCTCCGCTTTCTGATTTTCAGTCGCGGCCTTTTCTACTTTCGGCGGACGGCCACGGCGCGGCTTTTTCGGTTCCTCCGTATTGGCGGGCTGCGGTGTTTCTCCGGGGGCTGCCGCCTCTGGCGTTTCGGGGGTTTCCGCCTTTTCGACTTCGGCACGGGCGTTCTGTCTCTTTTCTGCCATAAGCTCATTGATTTTGTCAAAGGACACAACCACATCGCCGGGCTCAGGTATGGCAGGCCCGGTCTGTTCCTGCTGGGGTTCAGATGCTGCGGCCTGTTCGGGTGTGGCGATAGGCTCGGCGGCCTCCGGGGAAATATTCTCCGCAGGGCCAGTATTCAGTTTTTCATCGGCCATTTACGATCCTCCTTTTCGTTAAAGTTGCACAAATTTGAACGCTAAAATTTTGTAGTTATTTTTGTGCCTCCTTTCCGTCTATCCACGCAAAAAAGCCGCCCGTTTCTCATGCCGGACGGCTTTTTGCGTAATGTGATAGATCAAATATTATTTTTTCTGGTTTGTAGGCTCCGAAAAGCCTTGTATTTACAGTGTTCCTAATAGGAAGTAATCATATGATGCAGCAGAGGAAAAGGGGGATGTGATTCAGGAAGAATATTTTGAAAACTGCGAATGGCATATCCGGGCGTTGTTTGAAGGTGAACGGAAAATGGAGGAATCGCAGGTAAAATGTGAAGCTGCAGGCCAGACGAATGTGGGAGTGTCTTATCATGCAGTATCCGAAGAATGGGGCGAGATGGCAGACCGCACCATCAATATGTTGGAAAAGATCATCGAAAATGAAGCTGTTCATGCGATGCTGGCCGTTCTGACGGATAAGCAGCGTGACCTGATCCATCAGCAGTTTGTTCTTGGCAAGACCCATCAGGAAATTGCAGACGACATGGGGATGTCGCGTGGATCGGTGACGAGGGCGGTCAATCAGGCTCTTGAACGGATTCGCCGTAAATTTGATTTTGAAGCACATTATGAATTAGCAGCAGGAGGTTTTGCATGAGAGAGGAACAGCAGATGAGCAAGAATACACAGCAGGCAGATGGTGTGTTGAACGCTTCTCCTTATATAAATAGGTGCGGCGAATATACCGTTGAGGTTGAATTTGCAGGCAGCAGTTCTCTGGAAAGCTGCATCGCAGCCTATATCAATGAAAAATATCGAATTACATAAAAATGAAATTTTCGATTTCACGTTAAAAACGAGCGCGTTGGAGAAAAAATCAAAAATTTCTAAAAATTTTTTTGAAAATTGTATTCCAAAAAGGCCCTGCGGATTCCTATTAGTGTAAGGGGTACACAAAAGAAACCTCTCACAAAAGTTCTTTGACAACTGAATAAGCCATCCCAGAGAGATACTTCTGGCACTGAATGTGCATTCTGCGCGTCTTACCAGAGAAAACGCCGCTGAAATATGGGGCAGGAACGGGCTGGGGCAGAATGGCAAAGTTCAAATAACAGCAGATACACTGAGGTGGAGCATGGAAACGTGTTCCACCGTAGGAATGTACTGTTATTTCCAATAGTGCAAATCCAATCCGATAAGGGGGTGATGAATTTACATGGAGTACCCGTATTTCAAAGGTCTGGAAGCAGACCGATACAGCTTTTACCGTGTGCCGAAAGCACTGGTCAAGGCTGATCTGTTCCAGAAGATGTCTGGGGATGCCAAACTGCTGTATGCTGTGCTGCTTGACCGTATGAGCCTTTCCATTAAGAACGGCTGGCAGGACAAGCACGGCAACGCCTACATTATCTGCACGATAGAGGAAGTCATAAACTGGGCTTTGCAGTTGTGAGAGAAAACTTCCGCAAGGAGCGGAATGACTGGAAACTGGATTTGCGTGTCGGTGACGGTGTCGATGCGATTGAACTGGAGATTTTTGCAGAGCCAAACCCGCCCAAGCGTGTAAACAGGCCGGAAGCCTGTGGGCTGCGGCATTTGGCGTTCCGGGTAGATGATGTGGAAGCTACTGTGGCAGAACTTGCACAAATGGGAATTGAATGCGAACCGATTCGATTGGACAGCTACACCAAAAAGAAAATGACCTTTTTCTTTGACCCGGATGGCCTTCCCTTGGAACTGCACGAGTAAATCGCACAAAATAGTAAGGATGCCAAGCAATAGGGTAGGAGTTATAAAATGGTTGATGTTGAAAAATGTCCCTATATTGAATATAAAATTCAAGGAATAAGTGGAATCGTTGCAAAAGAAGAAAAAAACTTTTGCGTAAAAGACGATTTAATAATACAAATCGGATTAAAGCAAGAAGGACTGGAAATTACTGGACTGAAAGTACTATTAAAAGAAGATAGTGTGATCGACGAACAAGTAAAGCAGACAGTCAGACGGAAAATTGAGCGTTTTTTGGTGAACTTATATGGAAATCCGAATGTCTATGTGTCTAAATTTTCTATGGGAATATTGCAGATTTTCAATCCAAATAGCAAGAAAACTCAATATGAGTTCAGTAGTACACTGGTGATTTCCGCCGAATGTTCGTGTGCAATACAGTGCAATGCTGATTACTTTAAGGAAATGTATGAAAAACAAGTTCCAGAGGATAAAGCAGACGAAGTTTATCCGTTGCTTTTTAGCACGATGCGTATTGATGATATTTTTGTTCGATATTTGATGCAATATGAAATTCTTTTAGGGCAAGTAACGAAAGAACACACACAGAAGGAAGTCACTGATTACATAAAAAAAGTGTATAATCCGGCCAATAAAGATAGACAGATAGGCTTTCAACCGACGAGAAAACTAGGAAGAACGTATAAAGAAGATGATCTGACCTATAACAGAAATCTACTGGGACATGCTGATATAGAAAAAGTCGTTTCAGAGGAGAAAATAAGACAACTAAGCAGAAGTATAATGGATGTACTCTGGTTTTCACTATGGAATAAGGCTAAATGATAAAGGTAATGCCCGTCTGGGGGAGAGGATTCGTAAATCTTCTCGGCCAGGCGGGCATTTCATTCCGCAGGAATGTGAGGGTTAAAGATTGAGTGTTTCTACCCATGCGGACAAGTCGGCCTTGCTGGAATAGGCATTAAACACTTTGCCGTGCAGCAACTTTGCACCAGTGCAGCTCGGTGCAAGTTTTTCAATGGTCTTGCCCATGTCGCTGCCGCCGGAGGTGGCAAAGGTGATAATCGTTTTACCTTTCAGATTATAGCTTTCCAGAAATGTATTGATGATGGTGGGAGCAACGTACCACCAGATAGGGAAGCCGACAAAGATAGTGTCATACTCGTCCATGTTATCACGTTTTACGGCGATGGCAGGGCGAGAGGTCGGATCGCTCATTTCGATGGTGCTGCGGGATTTCTTATCCATCCAGTTCAAATCGGCCTTGGTATAAGGAACTTCCGGCTGAATCTCAAAAACGTCTGCACCGATAGCGTCTGCCAGATTTTCAGCAACTTTTGCGGTGACACCGCTGGCAGAAAAATAGGCGACAAGTCTTTTGCTCATGATAATGCACTTCCTCTTGACAATTTTGTATAGGATAAGTATAGCACGGCAGGAAAATAGCATCAAGCGGTTGTCCATGATATAACATCAACGACAATGTTATATTATGGACAACTGTTCGTAAAAATTTAAGGATTTTGAGGGAATTGCACAGCTTGATATGATGGGTGGTTTATGGTAAGATAGAATTACAATAGCGGACAAAAGCTACTGTTGACTACGACAAGGAGGTGTAAGCCAATGGGATTAGCTGATACCGTGACCAAAGCCTATATGAAAGATAATTCTGTGTTTGCGGATGCGTTTAATTACTTGATCTACGGCGGCGAAGCAGTTGTAGACCCTAAACAACTGCAAGAACTGGATACTACGGAGATTGCATTACCGTTTGGATCGCAGGATGAAGATGGAAAACAGCCTGAAGAAGCAGTTCAGAAATACCGTGATGTGCTGAAATCAGCAATCATTAAACAGGATGATGAGGCTGCGTACATTTTACTGGGAATCGAAAATCAGACTGACATTCATTATGCAATGCCTGTCCGCAACATCATCTATGATGCTCTCCAGTACGGAAAACAGGTGGCTGATATTGCAGCCAAGCATCGTGCGAGTGATGGAGATGCAAAAGGGCATAGCCGTGGCGAGTATCTTTCTGGATTCTACAAAGAAGATAAGATTACACCTGTTATCACGCTGGTGCTGCACTTTGGCGCAAATGAATGGGATGGGCCGTTGTCACTCCATGAGATGATGGCGGTTAAAAATAAGAATCTTCTGAACTTTGTGCAGGACTATCAGATTCACCTGATTGACCCTGCAAAGCTAAGCGCAGAGGATTTGGAAAGATTCTCTTCAAGTCTGAGAGAAGTCATTGGATACATTAAGTATTCCAAAGATAAGAAACGCTTATCTGAATTTTTGACGGATAATCCGCGTATGCTGATAGAAGCAAACGCGGCGAGGGTTATTAAAGCAGTTACGAATACACCGCTGGATATTCCAGAGGGCGCGGAGGTGATTGATGTGTGCAAAGCTGTTGAGGAAATGATGAATGAAAGCGAAGAACGAGGCGAACTCAGGATGCTTGTGAAGCAGGTGAGAAAAGGCCGCATTACAATCGAGCAGGCTGCCGAGGATGCTAATATGAGCGTAGAGCAGTTCAAGAGAGTAATGGATAACACGCCGTTGCAGGCAGTATAATACAAATACTATATAGAGCAGATAAGCCCCACAAGGCTCAAATTGGTTCACAAAACCGATTGAAAGCCTTGTGGGGCTTATTTTTTTTTGCGCTTTTTCAAATTTATTTGTGAAAAAAGTTGTCCAAGACTTGACATCGGGCGGCATTGATTGGCAGCGCGAGAAATGGCAATCAGGACTTGGTTCTAAGTTTATCCACCAAGGCGAAAAAAATGCTGCGAAATATGCGGACGAGGTCATTGTTCTGAGCAAAGGAGTGCAGGACTATTTTAAGGAAACTTATGGAAGAAAAACTCACTTTATCCCTAATGGCGTGAATAGGCCGCAGATTCGAGAAGCAAGTCTGATTACAGATAAGTTCGGGCTGAAAAAAGACTCATACATATTGTTCCTCGGGCGTCTGGTGCCAGAAAAGGGGATTCGATATCTGGTTGAGGCCTTCAAGAATGTCAAGACGGATAAAAAGCTGGTTATCGCAGGCGGCTCTAGTGATACGGATTCCTTTATGGAGGAATTGAAAGAACTGGCGAAGGGTGACGATCGGATTCTCTTTACTGGGTTTGTGCAGGGAGCAATGCTGGATGAACTATACAGCAACGCTTACATCTACACGCTGCCGTCTGATTTGGAAGGAATTGGCATCGCTTTGATGGAGCATAATCACAATCAAGAAAAGAACGTATAGAGCGCAAGTAAGCCCTACAAGGCTCAGATCGGTTCGGAACCGACTGAAACCCTTGTAGGGCTTATTTTTTTGTAAATTTTTTTGTTCCTTGCTTGACAACCGCATATGGGCAACCAGAGAAAAGCCTGATTTCATGCGGGTTTACGCGGCTTGACCTTTTCACCTCAACCTGTTTCTGCCTGTCATGGTGCGTTACGGCCAGCGTGATTTCAGGTGCTAATGGCTTCTGGTTGCGCTCTATACTTAACCCACCCACAGCGAAAGCTGATAGAGCAGAAAACAGAATAAGGAGGTACGAAGGCGAGCCTGCGTATAGGTTGCTGCAGCAATCTGTATACAGGCTTGTTGTCGTGCAATAAAGGATGCAAGGTGAATAGTGAAAGAACGAGCATGACAATTTGAGGATAAGAACTACTGGGATTGTGCATGCGGTATGGGAGGGGAGAAACGGCTGCGTAAACCTGTTTACTTGTTGCGAAATGAAACAATGCCTCAAAAACAATGCGCGAACACACAAAAAATCAATAAAAATTTGGGGAATATATGAAAATACTATTGACAATTTTCCAATATTGTGTTATATATAGCACATAGAGATTGCGATTCCACAAATAATAATGTTGAATCGCAACAATGAAACAACACAAAGGAGGTACACCATGGGAGGGAAAAGCGTGCAGCTGTCGCAGGCACAGAAGCGCAGAATGGAAGCCATGTCCATGAATATGGGAACGCGGATCGTCTGCGGGTATCTGGCAAGTCTCCTGTTTCTGGGGATCAGCCTGTATCTCGCCGTGACATATCACACCTCCGGTGATCTGCAGAGCTTCTGGTGCTATCTGGCACTGGCGGCTATCTGCCTGACGCTGGACGTGCTGGTAACGATCAATCTGCTTCGCACAATCCATGGGCGTGGTAAAAGAAGGAGGAAAAACTCATGATCCACTATGTACTCGCCAGTCACGGAAACTATGCCCGGGAGGCACTGAACTCCGCAAAAATGATCTGCGGAGAGGACACAGATCGGATGAACCTGCTGTCCGTACAGGATGACGGCGACGGAATCGACCGCTTTGGTACAGAAGCGGCGGCACTGGCGGAAAACCTCCGTGGGGAACCGGTGCTGATTATGGCGGATCTGTTTGGCGGCAGTCCTTTTATGACGCTGCTTTCCGCCTTCCGGGACACGGAGTATGTGTGTCTGACCGGTTTTAATCTTGCCATGGTGATTCAGATGCTGCAATATGACGGGGATGATCTGCATGAACTGGCGGAGGACATTGCCTCCATCGGGAAGGACGTCAGTATTCGCCTGATTCCCAAAATTATTCCGGAGGAGGAGCAAAATGATTAAAGCGTTTCGTGCGGACGACCGCCTGATTCATGGACAGGTTCAAACCCAGTGGATCTCCACGTATGGTGTGAACCGGGTGATGATCATTGACAGCAATGTAGTCAGGGATCCCATCAATGTTCAGATCCTGAAGCTGGCAAAGCCTGCCGGGATCGATCTCGTGATCTGCGATGAGGAGAAGGCAATGAATCTGATTGCAAAGGATGCGGCACAGCCTGCCGCCAGGACTTTTGTGATCTTCAAAACCATTGAGACAGCCTGCCGGATGCAGCGCAGGGGACTTTCGATCCCTTCCATCATCGTTGGCCCCTGCTCCTCCAAGGCAGGCGCAGTCCAGATGGGAAAAAATACCTATTTTACCGAGAAGGAGCTTGCGGCAGCGGATGAGCTGACGGAGCACGGCACGGAAATTGCGTTCCAGCTGCTGCCGAACGAACCGAAAACGCTCTATCGGGATGTACGGAAGAAATAAAGCCCGATAGCGGTGGAATTCTACTGATTTTCTGTCCGCTCTGGAAGTGCGTGCACGGGCCCTGCGTGTGCTTCGCGGGCGGACTGAAATAACGTGAAAACGTAGAAAAAAGAAAAATAAGGAGGAAATATGAGTATTACAGTTTTACAGGCACTGCTGATCACGCTGTTTTGCATCATCTCCAATCTGATGTTCCCTCTGCTTGGCGATATTGGCGGTTACTTCGGTCTGGGTCGTCCCCTGATTGCGGGTACGATTACGGGCCTGATTCTCGGCGACGTAAAGACCGGCATGATGATCGGCGCCAGCCTGAACGCAGTGTACATGAGCTCTCAGGCAGTCGGCAACGTAAAGTCCACGGATGTAACCATGGCCGGTTACATCGCCACGGCGCTTTCCATGGCGGGCAGTAATGATCCGGCCATGGCGCTGGCACTGTCCATTCCCATTGGCTTGTTCGGCTCCATGCTCTTTACCATGCAGAACGCGGTCTGCGTGTTCTTTTCCCATAAGTGCGACGAGTACGCCGCAAAGGGACAGGTCAAAAAGATGTGGCTGGTGGGAATCGGAATCCCGCTGGTGGTGTTCAACGTGATCCGGGCAATCCCCACGTTCCTGATCGTTTACTACGGATCCCAGTACAGCTCCGTGGTGGAGGGCCTGATGCCCGATTGGCTGAATAACGCCATGGGGGTTGTGGGCGGTATGCTTCCTGCCGTAGGTATGGCACTGCTGCTGAAGGTCATGCTGAAGAAGAAATCTCACTGGTGCTTCTTCCTGATCGGTTTCCTGGCATACTCCGTGTTCGGAATTTCCGCGGTTACCCTCACCATTCTTGCCATCTGCCTGGCTGTGATCATTGACCAGACGAAAGCGCACAACGGTCCTTCCGCCGGAACGGATGACCTTGCGCCCCTTGAGTAAGGAGGATGAAGCTATGTCGATTAAGGAAAACTCCATCATTACCAAAAAGGATCTGCGGAAAAACTGGCTCACCTGGCTGAGCATCTGCTGCCTGAGCAATAACTGGGAGCGTATGCAGAACATTGACTACGCCGTTTCCATGGCACCCATTCTGAAAAAGCTGTACCCCGATGACAATGAAAAATTTTCCGAGAGACTGTCCAGTCATATGGAATTTTTCAACACCCAGCCTACTGCCGGGTGCCTGATCAACGGCATGGTCATTGCCATGGAAGAAGAAAAGGCCATGGGCAAGGACATTCCCGATGAGGCAATCACAAACCTGAAATCCAGTATGATGGGACCTCTGGCAGGTATCGGCGACTCCGTCATGAACTCTCTGATCGAAGTTGTGCTCATGAGCATTGCCATGACCTTTGCCTTCCAGGGAAACCTCTTTGGACCCGTTTTCTATCTGGTCACCTGGGTCGCCGCTTCTCTGATCATTTCCTGGTTCCTGATCAACCGGGGCTATAAGCTGGGTATCAACTCTCTGTCCGTCATGTCGGACTCGGTTATGGGACGCCTGGTGGAAGCTTTGACTCAGATCGGTCTGATGGTCATCGGCGGCCTGTCCGCAACCTATGTTGCCGTCAGCACTCCGCTGGTCATTGCGGGCTCCGGCGGTGCGGACGACACCGTAGTGCAGGCGATTCTGGATAATATCCTGCCGAATCTGCTGCCTCTGGGACTGGTGGGTCTGTGCTACTGGCTCATGACGAAGAAAAAGTGCAGCCCCATTGTGCTGATCCTCATTCTCTTTGTCCTCGGCACCGTGCTGTCTGTGTTGGGCATTCTGGGATAAACCAATTTCATCCATCGGTGAGGAACTCCGTCAGCGGAACTCCTCCCGATTCGCAAAAAAGGAGAATATGTATGTTTCTTGAGATTTATAAGGATACCAAAGAGTTGGGCGATGCCGAGGCCCGGAGAATCGCGGCGCTTTTGAAGAAGAAGCCCGACGCACTGCTCTGTCTCGCCGCGGGGCAGTCGGCAATCTGCGTCTATGAGCGGCTGATTGAAATGTACAGGGCCGGGGAAGTGGATTTCAGCAAAACACGGATCGTCGGACTGGACGAATGGTGTGATTACCCGGCCTATGAAGGCAGTGCCAGATGGATTCTGGATACTACCTTCTTTAATGGCATCAATCTGGACCGCAGCCGGATGCGGATGTTCAACTCTAATCCCGCCGATCCGGAGAAGGAATGCCGGGAAATCGAAAAATACATTGACGACAACGGGAAAATTGACTACATGATTCTGGGCGTGGGCATGAACGGCCATGTGGCGCTGAACGAGCCTGGCGTAGATCTGACGCTGGGTGCGCATGTGGCGACCCTTGCCAACAAGACCCGGGAGGTATCCTCCAAGTACTTTGAAAACGGCACTCCCGTGACCCTGACCCGGGGCCTGACGCTGGGCTATAAAAACATCTTTGAAGCAAAGGATCTGGTAGTGATCCTGAACGGAGCCCATAAGGCCCCCATTGTGAAGAAGTTCATGGAGACCCCCATTTCCAACGAATTCCCGGTTACCAATATCAAGCGCAGCCCCATTGCCCGGGTGGTGATGGATCAGGCAGCGGCATCTGACATTTACAGGGTGTGAGAAACGGTATGGAAAACTTTGAGTTCTACAACCCCTGCCGGATCCTGTTCGGCGACGGAAAGCTGGACAGGCTGGGGGAACTGATCCGGGCATATTCCGACAATATCCTGCTGGTTTACGGAAAGAGCAGCATTCGGAAAATGGGCCTTTATGATGAAATTGTCACTATTTTGAACCGGGATGGAATCCGCTTTACCGAAATCAGCGGCGTGGAGGCCAATCCCAAGATGGATCTTGTCTATCAGGGCATTGCCATCGGAAGAGAGAAGCAGATCGGCTTTATTCTGGCAGTGGGCGGCGGAAGCGTCATTGATACCGCAAAGGCAATTGCCGTGGGCATTCCTTACTCCGGAGATGTGTGGAATGTGCTTCAGCGTTATGAGACGGCGACCCGGTCTCTACCCATCGGAACCGTTCTGACGGCAGTTGGCTCCGGCTCTGAAATGAGCAACAGCTGTGTGATCACCAAAATGCCGGAAGGGCTGAAACGAAGCTTTGACAGTGAGATCAACATTCCGAAGTTTTCCATTCTGGATCCGCACTATACCTTCTCCGTGTCTCCCAGGCAGACCGCCTGTGGGTCAGCGGATATCCTGTCCCACTTGATGGAACGGTATTTTACTCAGGTGAAGCAGGCGGATGTGACGGACCGGATGCTGGAGGGACTGATGCAGACCGTGATTCTCTATGCGCCCAGAGCCATGGAGCATCCGGAGGATTATGATGCCCGGGCAGAGCTGATGTGGGCGGGAACGCTGGCACAGAACGGATTGCTGAACACCGGACGGATCGGGGACTGGGCGTGCCACGGGATCGAGCATGAGATTTCCGGGGAGTATGATATTCCCCACGGCATGGGACTTGCCATGATTACCGGCTCCTGGATGCGCTATGTATATTCCAGCTATCCGGCACGATTCACCCAGTTTGCCCGCCGGGTCTTTCATGTGGATTATCCGGATTATGACGAGGAGCATATCATTCAGGAGGGCATTTACCGGCTGGAGCAGTTCTTTATCCGGCTGGGACTGCCTGTGTCCACGGCGCAGCTGAATATGTCCCATGAAGTGATGGAGAGGCTGGCAGAACAGGCCGTCTATAAATCCCCCACCAAAGGACGGTTCCGTAAGCTGACAAAGGAGGATCTGGTGAAGATTCTGGAGATGGCTCAGGGAAACTCGTAAGTTCCCCTTGTTTTTCCACGGAATCGGAAGTATAATCAGAGCAAAGAGAAAACAGGGAGAGTCAGGATGCTTCAGAATGAACGAAAGCAGTATATTCTTGAGCTGATCAACCGGGACAGAATTGTGCGTGCCGCGGATCTTGTAGAGCGGCTGGGCGTGTCCATGGAAACCATTCGCCGGGATCTGGAGGAGCTGGAAAAGGCCGGAAATCTGCGCAGAGTCTACGGCGGGGCGGTTCTGGGCACGATTTACAGTCCGGAACCCTCCTACTATAACCGGGAGGTGACCCACGCAGCCCAGAAACGAGCAATCGCCGCCGCGGTGTATAACCTGATCGAGGACGAAGACACCCTGTTTCTGGACGGCGGCACGACCCTGATGGAGGTGGCGCGCTGCATTGCGGCCGGGAACAAGCGGGTCACCGTCATCACCAACGCCGTCCAGCTTTCCTGCGAGGTGGTCAAGAATGAATTTTGCGGCGCGATTCTGCTGGGCGGTGCCCTGACCCGGGGAGAGCCCCTGACCTCCGGTGCCATTGCCAGCAGCGATCTGATGCACTTTCATGCAAACAAGATCATTCTGGGTGCGGCGGGCGTGTCCCTGCGCTATGGCGTTACGGACCATTCCTTCGTGATCGGCTCTCTGAAGCGGGAAATGATCAGTCGGGCGGATCAGGTGATCTGTGTGGCGGATTTCAGTAAATTCAACCAGACCGCCGCTAACTGCATTTGCCCGACCTCCAATCTGAACGTACTGGTAACGGATTGGCTCACGGATGATGCCGTGTGTGGACAGTACACCTCCGCCGGGGTTCGGGTCATCAAGGCACCGGAACCAAGAAGCTTCAATTTGTAACAAAAATTTCCCGCCGGACTGATTCCGTTGAACCAGTTCGGCGGGGCCTTTTTATGTGGTTATATCCCAACACGGCATTTTTCCGGAACAGTTTCACGGCGCCTGTATGTCAGGGCTGTTCCGGGTTTTCCTCCGGGGCGGCTGCCGCCTCTGCCTTTGCTTTCTCCGCGGCTGCCAGCCGGTTGACTGCCAGCTTTGCCGGGTCGTGGGGGCGGAAGTGCTGCACGAGGAGAACGGCGGTGGCAGCGATACAGCTGACGGCGGCCAGTACCTGACTGACCCGGAAGGGACCCCAGTACAGGCTGTCCATCCGCAGTCCCTCGATACAGTTAAGCCCTACAAGGCTCAGATCGGTTCGATACCGACTGAAAGCCTTGTAGGGCTTATTTTTTTATTTTTTTCAAATTTATTTGTGAAAAATGTTGTCCAAGACTTGACATCGGCCGGACATGAGTGGATGCGAGCTAAATGGTCTGCACCAATTCGGAAGTATTGGAAGATTTCTGAGCAGATGATGGTCAAGTATTGCGACCTTGCAATCTGTGATTCTGTGAATATCGAAAAGTACATCCATGAATGCTATGACGGTAAGGGCATCAAAGGAAGTAGTCCGAAAACAACCTTCATTGCGTACGGTGCGGATCTTACCCTTAGTAAGCTGGCTGACGATGATGAAAAACTGGTGAGCTGGTATAAGGAAAAGGGATTGACTAAAAAGGGCTATTATCTTGTTGTAGGTCGCTTTGTGCCAGAAAACTCTTTTGAAGTTATGATTCGAGAGTTCATGAAAAGCAAGAGCAAAAAGGATTTTGCCATTATTACAAATGTGAATGAGAAATTCCTGAATGAGCTTGAGGAAAAACTTCATTTCAAGAGCGATAAGAGAATTAAATTTGTGGGCACTGTTTACGATCAGGAACTATTGAAGAAGATTAGAGAGAATGCTTATACAAAGAAAACAGCGAAGAAGTTAATTGGTTCGCATATTAGCATGAACTTGATTCAGCCTGGTGGGGTAGCAACAAATATGCCCAATGTAAATGTTACATTGGGTAGAAATATTGCAGGGAGAAAAAGTAATGATTTGAGAAGAGCTTCTTTGCCTGAAGAAATGGCTGCAATTATTGCCTTTTTATGTTCACCTGCTGGAAGAAATATAAATGGGCAGATTATTACCGCATCTGCGTGTGAGGACTTTTAAATGATAAGAGATTTAATTAAATCAATGTTGAGAATAACGGATACGGGACCATCTATGGTTGATTGTGTTAAATACCCAGTTAAATATACGGATGGTTATGCCGGTAATTCTCTGCTGGAAAAAAATATATTATTTTGTATAAAATCAGATAGAAGTTTTGGTAATGAGATTGAAGCGGCATCACAAACGGATAGCTTTAATTATAAGGTCCTAAAAATTAAAGATATAGAGGAAATTGAGAGTATATCAGAAGAAAATTCGGTGTTAGGAACTTATGATAAAATCATCAACATACTCGAATTTGATGCTAAAGACTATGCGCTTATCAATCATTCTGACTTTAACAACAATGATATGTTGTATATGGTATATCGTTTATTACAGGTTGAAGCAACCTATATGATTAATAATTCTGGCGATGGGATTGCAACGGCATTGATTGGCAATCGAAATAGTACAGGGATTCTTGATGAGACAATTTGTAACTTTTTGAAAGGACTGGGTCTTCCTTTGGCAAAGCACAGAATTATTTGCAATTCTTTATTTGCAACTGATGAAGTTCCTTTGGCTGATATTGTTAGCACATTAATATTCTTAATTAGCAAATATGGATATGAGCTGAATGGCGAAATGTTAAAACTCGGAAATTAGTATGTAATAAGTTGCATAAGAATATTTTTGCCATTTGTATAGAAGGGAGGAGAAAACAGGTGAGGATAATACCAGTGTTGTATAGGAGAAAGGAAGAGTGCTGTGGGTGCACAGCTTGCTATGCTATATGTTCCAAAGATGCTATTACTATGGTTGAAGATGAAGAAGGCTTTGAATATCCGCAGATAGATGAAAGCAAATGCGTGCGGTGCTACCAATGCATCAAGGTGTGCCCGATAAAGGCAGCAAAAACTACCGCTTGATTTCAAGAAAATGTTAGAAAAAGGTCTGTACAAGGCTGACTTGTTCTCTGATCTGTGATATACTGGGGCCACGGGAGACCGTGGCTCTTGTTGTATATACGTTTCAGCGAGTGCATTATGGGAGGTGCAAATATGACAGGGGAAAATGATAGCACCTATAGGGGAGTTGCAGAGCTGGGGGACTTTTACTTCAAATCTCCGATTGCAAAATTAGGCGACAATGAAGATGAGTATTCAAGATGTTGGGTGTACTTGTCTGAAAAAGTAAAAAACAATCTGAAATCCTCATTAGAGCAGTTAAATAGTAGTCAAGGATTTAGATTGCCCAAAGAGGACGAATTGACATCCTATAATAATCCTGAATATCTTTGGTTGTCGTATGAACTTGAAAATATACGCCAGATGTATAATTCTGCTATGACAAATCCATACACAGGGGAATTGATTGACGGGTGTAAGAAGATTCCATATGTTCAGTTGAGACTGAAATCAGAAGCTTGGTCATTAGATTCGATTTATCCACGCTCAACGATAAATATGTACGATAAAAAGTTTAATTCTAAATATGTAATTGAATTTGATGTGGCATTTCTAAAGGCTTTTATGAACTTTGTTGCTACTGTATTCGATGACAATCCACAAACATATGTTGAAAGTGATGGAAAAAAGCATATTATACATCAATATAAAGCACCAATATATCGCTTGCCTCCGTTTGATCAGAAGTTTGATACACGCCATGATATTCCGGGAATGATTTTTAGTGAAGCTGTACAAATGTTGCTGTATCATGAATTGGCACATATTGGTGGAGGTCATTTGGATTTGAATGTAGCAAATCCTCAGTATGGAAGAAATATTGATGTTCAAATTACGGAGGAAGATGAAGCTGATAATCAGGCGATTTGTTGGCTTCTGGGCGTTCGCTTTTTAGAGGCACAAACAAATATTTTAGATGTGAGTTCAGAAAATTTAAAAGAAGAGCTTGCAACGTCCATTTTTGCAGTTTATTTATTATATACTTGGAATTATTCTGGGGAAAAGAGAATATGGAACAAGAAGACCATTTCAGATTACGGACATAAAACACATTTGCCATATCAACTAAGAGCTTACAGAATGCTATCTTTTGCAACAACTCGCTTGCACAATTTAGGTGAGTGGTGTGAATGCGTACATACTTGTACATCGGAAGGAAATCTAATTGGCAAAGATTTTTTTGAGAAGACAAATAAACTGGCTTTTCAAATGATTGATTCTTTTGAGATTTCTTTGTCTATGTTTTTTGCAAAAACTGAAAATGTCTATGAACTTGCGCAGAGTGAAAAAATTAGAGAACTTTATGAAATGGCCATAAAAGAATGTGATGACAAAATTCCTGAAATCACAAAAGAAAAAATACCTTGGAGGCTTGGGCTTGAACCAGAGGCGCAGGCAGAATTGAAAAGGGTCCACAACTTATGGGAGGACGTGCGAGAGCATCTTGCTGCTAATGGAACGTATTGTAGACTAAGAAAATTTGAAAAATGGGCTCCGTTACCATAAAATCTCACCATAAGGCTGACTTGTTCTCTGATCTGTGATATACTGGGGCCACGGGAGACCGTGTCTCTCGCTGCTCTGATAATCACACACCTCTACGCGGTGAGCAGCAGGCAACGATCTTATGATTGGCTGAGATGTGAAGAAGAAAGTGGAAAAATGGGGAAAAGTACGTTAATCGATTTGATCAATCAGGTACAAGATATTAAAAATTGTTTTACCACTTCTTATCAAACTGTTGTTTCATATCCTGATAGACCGCCAAAGCAAAAACAATACCAGACGATTCGAGCGAATAAAGAGTATGCACTTTGGAGAGCCAGAATAGAGGCAGAATTAGGTATGCTGACGCAGGATAAGACTGTGGATGACATATATAAACTATTTTCCTTTATTGAAAAAGGCTACAGCGAATCGTATTATTTTACTCAGTTAGAAGCAAAGTTGACTGTACTCAAAGAACTGTTATTGAGTGGGCGTATTTCGAGATTGGAGGATGGAATGGAATCAAAGGAGAATAAGGTTTTTATTTCCCATTCTAGTAAGGATGCTGAGATTGTAAAAGCCTTTGTGGAACTTTTAGAAGATATGGGAATGCCGGAGAATTCTATTGTCTGTACCTCTGTACCCGGATATGGCATTCCTGGTGGAAAGAAAATCTATGAATGGTTAAGAGAGCAATTACTCAACTATAATATTCATATGATTTTTATGTTGAGCCACAATTACTATGATAGTGCTGCAAGTCTGAATGAGATGGGAGCCGCATGGTTGGCAAAGACTGAATCAACCTTGGTTCTTCTGCCAGGGTTTAGCTTTTCTGACATAAAAGGATGTATTGATCCAAGTGAAATGGGAATTGCTTTAGGCGGAGACATAAGCGAGCTAAAGCATAGATTGGGTGAATTAAAGGATAAACTTTGTGAAGAATTTAAATTGTCTCCGATGAGTGCAACTAAATGGGAGAGATACCGAGATGGATTTCTTGGAAAAGTGCAATCGGATGTAAGTAAGGAAAGTATACAAGAAAAGAAGCCGGATGATAGTCAGCCGTACATACCAACAGTGGAAAATTATAATAACGAAACGGTTTCAGTAGAGACAGCTTTTCTTTTGGTTTATGCAGCCGCAGGAGACGGGAGAATTCTTAGACTTGCCACACTAGGTTCGCCTGTTCAAGTTTCGGCTGCGGGAAAACAATTCATGGCTGATGATTCGCAACGTGAGTCTGCTATATGGCAGGAGGCATTGGATAATCTCGTTCATTTTGGATGGGTTAAGTCCGTGGGAAGGAAAGGCGAGGTATTCGAAGTGACTGGAACGGGTTATACAAAAGCGGATTGGCTAAAGGAAAGCATGTGTATCGACACGGACATTGAGCCATTGGATGAAATAAAGAACTTCGATAGATAAGTAGAAGAGCAAAGTGACAGGTATGATTTGACCATGGGGATGCATGAGCATCCCTTGCGCTGCTCGAAACTTTGCACACCTCTCCGTGGTGAGCAGCAGGCAACACATGAGAATGTGGCTAAGAATGCGAAGGGAAACACTATGATTTGTAGGTGCTGATATGATACAAGAGAAGATTCTATCGGTTATTTACTCTGGCTTGAATATGGTTGGTACTATATGGGCGGTATACAGTGTGATATATATGACACCAGAGAGTGTGTATGAATCCTTAACTATAGGCGGCGTAACTAGTGCAGATAAAGGTTTAATCCGCCAAAAGAAAGATACTCTGTACGGAATTGCTCTGATCATAGTCGGATTTTTTGGCCAGACAATTTTGACTTTTGTAGGTACACCAAACTGGATTTATTTTGTATTATATCTTATTGGTACGGCTATATTGGTTTATGTTACTATCAAAGTTGTGGATTCTATTTATTGTAGATTTATAGAAAGATATATGAAAATAAAAGAACATAAGGTGAATAATGGATAACAAACGGTGGCTCACAGAAGAACAAATTGAGGCTATTGTCAGCATACTTAAAAAGCAGTGTGATAGAATCGAAGAACGCAACCAAAAATTAAGTGTTGACTTTCCAGACCTTTATGACGAATTATACTACACTGGTCGAGGACATGGCGACACAGGTGCAGTTTATGCTGGATTTACAGAAGCAACGGAAATCCCTGATATGAAAGTTTACAGAGTCAAATATGGGCGAGGCTATTGGCAACCTGAACTACACAGTGATACAGTAGCTATTCAATTATATAATTCCGGAGCAGGAAAGGTATTGGAGTCAAGCGAAATAAGAGATAAGTGTAGACAATATAATTATATCGGCTCACTGAAGAAATATGGAGCTATCCAATTTTGGACAAGCAAAAAAGGACACCTTACACGGGCAGAGCTTGTTGAGTTCGATGTAAATGGTAGCGAAAAGAAAAGAACGCTTGTCTATAAATATACTGCAAAACTTATACCCTTTGTTGCTTGATATAGCTTTTAATCGGTGCTATACTAAAATCACAATACATAAAAGAAAGAGGCTGATTGATTATACCCAGAACGAAAGGCAGCAAAAATCGTCCCAAAACCAATACTACCAAAGACTACGTATCCCAGATCGCAGAAAAGAAAGAACAGGTGGTAAACTTAACCACCGAGATCGCATTCATCCAGAAAGCGATTGAGGAGCAGAAGAACACATTGAAAGAGAAGAAGTCTGCTTTGAAGAAGGCCGAAAAAGAAGTGGCATCCCTGGAAGCGAAAAGAAGGCAAAGGCAGATGCTAAGGCCGCTGAAGAAGCAAAGAAGGCTGAAGCCGAAGCAGTGCTTAAGAAGCTGCTGGCAAACGGTATGAGTGCGGACGAGATTCTCGAAAAACTGAAATGAACAAGAACAAAAAAATAAATGCCGTGTGGACAAACTGAACTCTAGGAGTTCACACGGTATTTTTTGAAGACTGTTATATAGTTTATAACGGAAATAAAAGAAGAACAAAATTATAAGAAATGGAGTGTGACATAAAATGAACTTATCTAAAATACACCACATCGCAATCATCGTATCTGACTATGAAGCCGCAAAGGATTTCTATGTGAACAAACTAGGTTTCTCTGTCATCAGAGAGAACTACCGTCCAGAGCGTAAGGACTGGAAGCTGGATCTGCGTGTCAATGAATACACAGAGCTGGAGATTTTTGCAGAGGAAAATCCACCGAAGCGTGTGAACCGTCCGGAAGCCTGTGGTTTGCGTCACCTTGCATTTTGTGTGGAGAGCGTGGAGCAGACGGTGAATGAGCTGGCGGAGGTAGGGATTGAATGTGAGCCAATCCGCGTGGATGATTACACCGGCAAGAAGATGACTTTCTTCCACGACCCGGATGGACTGCCGCTGGAGCTGCATGAGTAAAATGAAGAAAACCAGAAAACCAGGCGGTGGCCGGAAAAAGTTAAAGCCTGAATACGATGCCGGGAAGAATCTGAAAGAGCAGATGGATGCGGCTGTGGTACTTTATGAGGAGGAATGTTCTCTCCAAGACATCGCCGATGCTCTAGCTCTAAACCCCATCAAAGTGAGAAAGCTGCTCATTACAGCCGGTGTGTATGAATCGGAAGTGGCTGAGAAGGTACAGGATACTTTTGAAAAATACCGAGAAACACAGGACTACAAAACCTCCATACTCTCAACCGTAACTATTCTTCAACTCTCCAAAGCCTCCGTTACCTCGTATCTGCCTTATCAGAAAGGTGTATACTTCCCAAGTACTGCTGATAAAGAAAAAATTAGTGTTGGAGCAGAGCGGCAGCGGAGATACAGAGCGATGAAACGGTGGAGGGCTGATCCGACAGAAGAAAACTTCTGGGGAGTGGTTGTGGCCTATGCTGGGGTAAAATTTAAAACCTACTCTGGCTTATCATTCTCTTATGAAGTGCGGAAGGGCAGAAACGGGCAATACACAAAGGAACTCTGGATCGACCGCCGGGAGAAGAGTAAAAGTTTGGCGTGGAGTTCGGTGTTGCTGGCACTGGGCAATATAAAAGGAGAAGTGGTTGACCGCCCGAAGGCTCTGGGTGACATCCGGGGCGTGACTTACATATATGGGATGTTCTATCGGTTCGGGCTGATCAATGTGCCAGACGAGGTAAAGGAGAAGATGAAGAAGCAGAAACGGCCGAAGAAGAAAAATAGCGAAAAACAATGAAAAATCCAGTTGCTATGTGCAAAACTTGTTTGTTGCAAAAGTAAAATGCAGAAAATTGCAGCCTGAATTTGTAGCTATTTGCAGAATCAACGGATGGAGTAAATGTAGGTACTAATTTGCTACATCCGTTGATTTCACAGGGGTTTGGGGGAGTAGCCCCCAAGGTCTTTTTGCAATTACCTACATACACAACATTTTGCAATTACCTACATTTTTGCTTTGCAAAAAACAGCAAAACTCTACGGTAAGATGTGCCGTAACTGAGGAAGTGAATCTCAGTTAGGAAGGACGGTAGCATTATAGAAAAACTGAAAGAGATGCTAGAAGAGTACATGAAGAGAACGGAGCCGGAGTTTTATCCGCCTGTGGAGAATCTGCTGGATTTGATTTACGAGCATTACACGGAAAACAACCCGGCGGCACCGAAGGCCACAGTGGCTGGCAGAGCGGCAAAGGCGAAAGAGAAAGAGTTGGAGAAGTGGCTGCGAGGACTGGATGGCATGGATACCGTAGCAATATGTGATATAGGCCGGGACAGAATGAGCGAATGTAGCGCAGTAGTGTGCCTGCAAGTAGTTCATCCTGTTCCGGCTTTTTTTAATTTCTCGAAAATCTGTATTCCCAGGTGGCTCTAAACAAAATAGAAAGCAGGAAAGAGCTTTCTGATAAATTCTACAAAGAACGACTGACATCTGCACTGATTCAGGAATGCAGAGTTTGGACGGACGAGAGAAACAACCTGATCCACCACATGGCCAATTTGCCCTATGATAGTGAGAAGGTTCGACAGATCGCTATTGATGGAAATGAACTCGTGAGGCAGGTAAAGAATAAAACTGCGAGCGCAATCAACCGACTGAAGCGTGAGCATAAAAGACCTGCCGAAGATTCATAAGGCGTGCAGAACGAATACCGTATGGGTGTGGTTACAAAATCTCATCCATGTGGTTTTATAATAGAATAATTGTTTTATATCGAACAATAATATACCTGTTTTTTATTCCATAGTCCAAAATTACATCCGGTGAAATTTCAGCAAAAGAGGTAGCGGGGGAGAGCACAGGCAAAGTAGGTACTGGGCAAGTAAACAGCAATGAACAACACGGATAAGAAATAATCAAGGCAATCAGCACATCAAAACAGCTTCAATCTCTTCAAAAATCAGAGGAAATCCATCACTCAATTCCGTCCATCAATACACCCATCAACCCCTCATCACACTCACCCTGAGGAGCGCATCCGGGCAGAGCGAACGCCCCGGCGGAAGCCCCGGGCCCCGGACGCTCCGAAGAGTGAGCACAATATCACATGAAAATCCATACGCATAAAAAGTGCGGAAATGCAAAAAATCCAAAAACACAAAAATGCGAAAAACCTTGAAAATAACGCCTGAACGTGGTATAATTTTGGTACGAACAAGCCGGTTTTGGTACGACAACGGTATGCTGTGGTACTGTAACTGTTGTTTCAAAATTATGAACGATCACAAAAAAATCGTGAAAATTTAGCGTAGCTACGACGACACCTATCAGGTTCAGGTCGTGTCTTGGTACGACAACGAGAACTCCTACACCTCTCAGATGGTCCGTACCATTAAGTACTTCGCTGAGAACTGCTAATCACAGCTCTACGCTCAAAAGTGCTTGAGGTGCTGTGCCGAATAACGGCTGATACCGGCTTTGCTGGTGTGAATATGCTGTGATCGGTATGACAACAGGATAATGAGTTTAACACCCTTCCTTTTGCGGGTTTCCGTGAGAGGAAGGGTGTTTTTGTGTGTCTGCAGGGAGAAAATCTGCAGAAAGGGTGATTTGCTTCAAGAATTGTGCTATACTAGATCCACAGTGTCCCTGATTCGATGCACTATGCGGATGACAATGCTTTTTTGCAGGTAGCATCGTGCGACAGGGAAAAGCATATACACTATTAAAAGTTCACTTTTGGGAACGAGGTAATCAAGAAATGGGAAAGTACTTTGGAACTGATGGCTTCCGTGGTGAAGCTGGTATTGATCTGACTGCCGACCACGCCTACAAAGTTGGCCGCTTCCTTGGCTGGTATTATAATATGCTCCGCAAGCGCAACGGCAACAGCGAGCCTGCCCGTATCGTTATCGGCAAGGACACCCGCCGCAGCTCCTATATGTTTGAATATAGTCTTGTCGCTGGCCTGACCGCTTCCGGCGCAGACGCCTACCTGCTGCACGTCACTACTACGCCGTCTGTGGCTTACATTGCCCGCGTGGACGATTTCGATTGCGGCATCATGATTTCTGCCAGCCACAACCCCTACTACGATAACGGTATCAAGCTGATCGACTGCTACGGCGAGAAAATGCCCGAAGAGACTCTGCTGCTGGTGGAGGACTACATCGACGGCAAGCTCCATGTGTTTGATAAGGACTGGCCGGAGCTGCCCTTTGCCCATCGCGAGCACATCGGCTGCACGGTGGACTATGTGGCAGGCCGCAACCGTTACATGGGCTACCTGATCTCGCTGGGCATCTATTCCTTCAAGGGGGTCAAGGTCGGTCTGGACTGCGCCAACGGTGCAAGCTGGAATATTGCTAAGAGCGTTTTCGATGCTCTGGGTGCAGATACCTATGTTATCAACAACAAGCCCAACGGCCTGAATATCAACAACAATGCTGGCTCTACCCATATTGAGGGTCTGCAGAAGTTTGTGGTGGAGAACGGTCTGGATGTCGGCTTTGCCTTCGACGGCGATGCTGACCGCTGCCTGTGCGTGGACGAGAAAGGCAATGTCATCACCGGCGACCACATTCTGTACATCTACGGCTGCTACATGAAGGAGCACGGCGAGCTGATGAACAACACCGTAGTCACGACTGTTATGTCCAACTTTGGCCTCTACAAGGCGTTCGATGAGCAGGGCATTGGCTACG
>ERZ833608.671-NODE-671-length-27218-cov-7.355520_pt1 | contig 27218 bp, 19 predicted proteins | sample MGYA00519694_ERZ833608 | MGnify/ENA primary metagenome ERZ833608 (study PRJEB31850, sample SAMEA3708742) | human gut metagenome | biome: human gut; feature: human-associated habitat; material: faeces | place: China | collected 2014 ... | reverse complement strand
GCATGCGGCATGTGCATATTCATGTGACGGGCATTGTGCAGGGCGTTGGCATGCGGCCATTTGTGTATCGCGAGGCTATGGCGCATGGCATTTGCGGCTGGGTGCTCAACGCGGGCGATGGCGTGCACATTGAGGCGCATGCTTCGATCGAGGCGCTCGACGGCTTTGTCGCCGCGCTGTCGGAGCGCGCGCCTGCCGCGGCCCGCGTTGAGCATGTCGCTGTTGCAGACCTGGAGCCCGACGCCTGGGATGCCGACGATGAGCAGGTCTTTCGTATCGTAGCGTCGCAGGATCAGACCGTGCACACGACGCTTATCTCCCCCGATATCGCCACCTGTAACGACTGCCTGCGCGAGCTGTTCGACCCCGCCGACCGACGCTATCACTACCCCTTTATCAACTGCACCAACTGCGGGCCGCGCTTTACCATCATCCGGTCGCTGCCTTATGACCGAGCGGCCACGTCGATGGATTGCTTTCCCATGTGCCCCAAGTGCGCCGCAGAGTATGGCGACCCGCTTGACCGGCGCTTTCATGCGCAGCCCGATGCCTGCTTTGACTGCGGGCCACATATTACCTGGCGCGAGGCGGCGGGCGACATGGAGCTCGAGGGCTCGGGGGCGACGCCAGCCGTCGGCAGCACGCGCGAAACCAGCGATGCCATTATTGACCGCTGTATCGAGCTGCTGGCCAGCGGCGGTATTGTCGCCATCAAGGGCCTGGGCGGATTCCATCTGGCCTGTAACGCCGCCAATGAGCAGGCGGTGGTCGAGCTGCGCCGTCGCAAGCGCCGCAGCAACAAGCCGCTTGCCGTTATGGTGCGCAGCCTTGCCGATACTGAGCGACTGTGCCATGTCGACGATGCCGAGCGCGGCTTGCTAGCCGGTAGCATCCGCCCCATCGTGCTGTTGCGCCGGTGTGCTGTTGGCGAGGGAGATTCCCCCGACGCCCTCACACTCGCGCCATCCGTCGCGCACGATCTACCCGAGCTCGGCGTCATGCTCCCCTATACACCGCTTCAGCATCTGCTGCTTGCAGCTGCCGCGTCGCATGACATGCACGCGCTAGTCATGACCAGCGGAAACCTGAGCGAGGAACCTATCGAAACTGATGACGGCCTTGCCTGGGAACACCTCGTTGCCGCCGGCATTGCCGACGCGCTGCTCGGCAACGACCGCGCGATCCTTTCGCGCTACGACGACTCCGTGGTACGCGTGGTCGATGGCGCCGCCATGCCTGTGCGTCGCGCGCGCGGATATGCGCCGCAACCGTTGTCGCTGCCGGCACTCGACGCCGTCGCGCCCTGCGTGCTCGCCTGCGGGCCGCAGCAAAAAGCTACGATCGCGCTCACGCGCGAGGACGCCGACGGCGAGGCGGCCTGTTTTGTGTCGCAGCATATCGGCGATGTTGAAAACGGCGAGACCTTCGATGCCTGGAGCGCCGCGCGCACGCGCTTGGAAGACCTTTTTGACTTGACGCCCGCCGCGCTGGCCTGCGACATGCATCCCAGCTATCTGTCGAGCCAGTGGGCGCGCGAACTGGCACGGGAGCACAATCTGCCGCTTATCGAAGTCCAACATCATCATGCGCACATCGCGAGCGTAATGGCAGAGGCGATTGTCGCAGGCCGGCTTGCGCCCGACGCGCGCGTGCTCGGCATTGCCTTTGATGGCACGGGGGCGGGCCCCGACGGAACCATTTGGGGCGGCGAGTTCCTTGTCGCCGGCCTTGCCGATTTTGAACGCGCCGCGCACCTGCGCACCTGGGCGCTGCCAGGCGGTGCCGCATCCGTGCGCGATGCCCGGCGCAATGCCTTTGCCCTGCTGAGCGAGCTCGGCCTGCTCGAGCACCCGGGTGCCGCTCGGCTTTTGGACGACCTCGACGAGCAAACGCGCGGCGTGACAACCACCATGATCGAGCGCGGCATCAACAGCCCGCGCACCAGCAGCATGGGGCGTCTCTTTGATGCCGCGGCAACGATTCTGGGTATCTGCGGCAAGGCAACCTACGAGGGCGAACCCGCCATAGAACTCGAAGCCGCCGCCTGGCGCGCGCTTGGCGGTAAGCCCGTTCGTCTCGACGGCAATCATACAGGCGTATTCACGTCTGCCGACGACTCCCCCATCTTGGACCCCCAACCGCTCATCGAAGCTCTTCTGAATGGAATCGAGGCAGGCGCGCCGGCCGACAGGCTCGCCCTCGGGTTTCACATCGCCATTACGCACGCTACGACCCGCGTCGCGTGCGAAATCTGTGCGCGCGAAGGCCTCGATACCGTCGCGCTCTCGGGCGGTGTGTTCATGAACCGGCTTTTGCTTCAGCTCCTTACCCACGAACTCAAAGACGCCGGTCTTGCCGTCTTGGTCCCCCACGCTGTGCCCGTCAACGACGGCTGCATCGCCTACGGTCAGGCCGCCATCGCTCGCGCTCGCCTCGCGCAGACGGCATCGCGATAGGCGTTTTGCCAGCCTGCGCGCCGCCGTCTCACAGGTGTAACGCGTTTGCTCGTGACTCCCGCGAGCGCTACCATCAACTGATGGGTAATTAGGCGCCTATCCAGCGCAAAACGTATAAAAGGGGAACATTATGTGCCTTGCCGTTCCCGGTAAAGTGGTCAAACGCGACGACGACCTTAAGGCGACCGTCGACATGATGGGCATCGAGCGCCCCGTTTCGTTGCGCCTCGTGCCGACGGCACAGGTAGGCGACTATATTCTCGTGCACGCCGGCTTTGGCATTCAGATTGTCGACGAGCAGGAGGCCCAAGAGACACTCGAGCTCGTCAATACCATGACCGAGCTGGCCGAAGAGGACCAGCTCGCCACCAACCCGGCCGAGGCATACTAGTGGCGGCGGCGCAGCCGGTTCGCTCCGGTATCGACTTTTCGGCATTTCGCAACCCCAAGCTGGCTCGCGAGCTCATCGATCGTATTCACGAGCTTGTCGGCAACCGCAGCATCAACCTTATGGAAGTCTGCGGTACGCATACCGTGAGCATTGGCCGCTATGGCTTTCGCTCCATTATGCCGACGGGACTCAAACTGCTGAGCGGCCCGGGGTGCCCCGTTTGCGTCACCGCCAACCGCGACATCGATCACGCAATCGCGCTTTCCAACATGGACGGCGCCATCATCACCACCTTTGGCGACATGATGCGCGTGCCCGGATCGTCCACCTCGCTTGCCGCGCAAAAGGCGGCGGGGCGCGACATCCGCATCGTCTACTCTCCGCTCGACGCACTCGACATTGCCGAGCAAAATCCCGAGCGCCCGGTTATCTTTATGGGCGTCGGCTTTGAGACCACAACGCCCACCATTGCCGCCGCTATCCTGGAGGCCGACGCGCGCGGGCTCCAGAACTTCTCGGTCTACTGTGCTCACAAGACCACGCCGCCGGCCCTGCGTGCGATCTCCAACGACCCCGAGACGACCATCGACGGGTTTATCCTGCCTGGTCACGTCGCTACCATCACAGGCCTGGCACCCTTTGGGTTTTTGGTCGATGAGTTCGAGACCCCCGGCGTGGTCACCGGGTTTGAGCCGGTCGATATCTTGCAGGGCATCTGCATGCTGGTCCAGATGGTTGTCGAAGGCAGGCCGGCGATCGACAACGCCTACCGCCGTGGCGTCAACGCTGACGGCAACCCCGTAGCGCGCCAGCTGGTCGAGCAGGTATTTGAGCCGTGCGACACCACGTGGCGCGGGCTGGGACCAATTGCCAACTCGGGTCTTTCCATCCGACCCGAGTTCGCGCGTTTTGATGCCGGCGCCCGCTTTGACGTGCCCATTGAACCGACGGTTGAGCCACGCGGGTGCCGCTGCGGCGACGTGCTGCGCGGTGCCATCACGCCGAGCGACTGCCCGCTCTTCGGCCACGCATGTACGCCCGAACACCCCGTCGGCCCCTGCATGGTGAGCTCCGAAGGTAGCTGCGCGGCATACTACCGCTACCGCGACTATTAGGTTCCACCGTTCTAACGAATGGCGGACCGGTCGACGCTGCGCCTCACCCATATAATTCCACCCACGATTGGAGTTTTCGATATGTCCCGTACTGCCACCGATAGCACTGTCCTGCTGGGCCACGGCTCCGGCGGCCAGATGATGAAGCGCATTATCGATGAGGTCTTTCTTGATGCCTTTGGGTCGCCCGAGCTGCTTGCGGGCAACGATGCCGGTGTCGCCGCGCTGCCCGCAAGCGGGCGAATCGCTATGTCGACCGACAGCTTTGTGGTAACGCCGCAGTTCTTCCCCGGCGGCAATATCGGACGCCTCGCCGTATGCGGAACCGTCAACGACGTCGCGACCTCGGGCGCTAACGTGCGCTACCTCTCATGCGGCTTTATCCTCGAAGAGGGCTATCCCATGGACAAGCTGCGCCAGATTGTGCAGACCATGGCCGAAACGGCACATGAGGCAGGTGTGAAGATTATCACCGGCGACACCAAGGTGGTCGAGCGCGGCGGTGCCGACGGCGTCTACATCAATACCGCCGGCGTGGGCGAAGTGCCCGCGGGTGTAGCGCTCAGCGGTGCCAACTGCCGCCCCGGCGACGCCATCCTGGTATCGGGTACGCTAGGCGACCACGGCATCGCCATCATGAGCCAGCGCGAGGGCTTGGCGTTTTCGAGCGACATCGAAAGCGACGCCGCGCCGCTCAATCATCTGATTGCCGACGTGCTCGCCGCCGCCCCCGACACCCGCTGCTTCCGCGACCCCACGCGCGGCGGCCTGGCGTCCACACTCAACGAGTTTGCCCAGGCCAGCGGCGTTGCCATGGAGATCGACGAGGATGCCGTGCCCGTGCGCCCCGACGTGCAGGCGGCATGTGAGATGCTCGGCTACGACGTTCTGCAGGTGGCAAACGAGGGCAAGATGGTCGCCGTGGTGCCGGCCGAGCAAGCCGATGCCGCGCTGGCCGCCATGCACGCCGCCCGCTACGGCGAGAATGCCGCCATCATCGGTCGCGTGCTGCCACTTGCCGAGGGCGCCCGTCCCGCCGTGCGCGTGCGCACCGGCTGGGGCTCGACCCGCATCCTCGACATGCTCGTGGGAGAGCAGCTGCCGAGAATTTGCTAGGGCGGAACCGCACGGTCGGTGCGATGCGGCTTGATATCCCTGGAGATGTTCAGATTCCGAGCACGCCCGACGCGGAAGCCCAGTATTATGGGGTGCGTTTTAAACCCAATGACGGGAGCTTTCATGGCAGCAGCTTTTTCCCATGTGATTTTTGATTTAGACGGCACCCTCCTCAACACGCTCGAGGATCTGGCGGCCGCCGGCAACCACACCTGCGAGATGCACGGCTGGCCCACGTTTGCCGTGGACGAGTACCGCTACAAGGTGGGAAACGGCATGCTCAAGCTGGTTGAGCGCTTTATGCCTGCCGAGTATGCGGGCGACGGGCGCATGTTTGAGCAAACGCTTGCTGAGTTTAGAGCTTATTACGGCGAGCACAAGGAAGACCACACCGCCCCCTACGCCGGCACGATTGAGATGCTCGACCGTCTGCGCGCCGCGGGCGTGCAGCTTGCTGTGCTCACCAACAAGGATCATATTTCGGCAGCCCCACTTATCGAGAAGTATTTTGGTTCCGAGCGCTTTGCGCTGGTGCAGGGCCGTGTTGATGCGTTTCCGCCCAAGCCCGAGGCACCCGTCACGCTGCATGTGATGAAGGAGCTGGGCGCCGACCCGGCGACCACGCTCTATGTGGGCGATTCGAATGTCGATGTTCTGACCGGCCACAACGCCGGCCTTAAGAGCGCGGGCGTCAGCTGGGGCTTCCGCGGCCGCGCGGAGCTGGAGGCCGCCGGCGCCGACTACGTGGTGGACACCCAGGACGAACTCGCCGAGCTGATCTTAGGCGAGTAACCGCTCATCCCTCCCACGGGTAGCTAATGTGGGACGGGGCTCTTTTAGCTGCCCCCGCACCAAGGAGTGTCCCCAACTGCCGGCAGAAAAGGAACGTCCCCAACTGCCACCCCAATAACTACCATGGCAACGCCGCAGGTAGAGGACGGACAGCGAGCGGGCACCAGAGCGAACAAATTGGCATGAAAAGAGGACGGCATAGACCTTCTGGTCATGCCGTCCTCTTTGAATGACAAGTTGTCGCTCTGGTGCCCGCGCAGCGTCGAGCAGTTACGGCGTTTGGTAAAACGCCGTAACTCCCCTAGCTCATCATCGCATTCATCATCTCGTTGGTTGCGGAGTCGTCGGCAGACCACTCGCCGTCGTCATTGCAGGAGTACTTGAAGGTGACCTTGGTGTCCTTGGTCTTAGCAGCCTTGGTCACGTCGACCATAACCTGACCGGCCATCTTGTACAGCTCGTCATCGGAAGGCATCGAATCGAGCGCGGCAACCTTCTCCTGGTACTGGGTGGCAAAATCCTCAACGATCTGGTTCATGGACTTGCAGGTAATGGTGACCTCGGCAGTCGCGGTACCCTTGTCCTCGTCGACCGTCACGTCGCCGATCTTGTAGTCAAAGCCCTCGAGATAGCTCTTGGCATACTCCTTGGGATCGATGCCCAGCTGCTCGAACTCGTCGCCCGAGGCCTCTTCCAGACCGGCGAGGAAGTCATCGCCACCGTTCTTGACCTCGTCAAACTGCGTCGAAAGATCCTCGGTGATGAGTTCCTCAACCGAAGGACCTCCGCAGCCGGAAAGCACAACTACGCACGCGACCAGAACAGCCATCAGGGGCGCAAGCAGCAGCTTCTTCTTCATGACATTCCTCCCAACAAGCGGCACCGCGCTTCCCGACGCGGTGCACGTCGTAACAATAAGGCCATACTAGCCGCTAACGAACACCCCCGGCAAAGCAAAGGCGCAGTCGGCTCGATTTGACGTCCGAACGGTTTACCGGTCCGCCCAACGTGCAATATAACGTTCCACCGCATTGTAATAAAAAAGGGCGGCCGGATAACCCGACCACCCTTGCACATCCTTTGGATGCCGCAGTTTACTTGCGGACGACCTTGACGATGGCATCGCCGGCGGCGACAGCGGAGTCAGCCTCGACGGCGAGCTCGACGTCGGCGAACTCGGCGGTGTTGGATACAGCCACGACGACGCAGTCCTTGTAACCGGCAGCAGCGATCTTGGCGCGGTCGATCTTGAGCATGGGCTGGCCAGCCTTCACAACGTCGTCGGCCTTGACGAAGCCCTCGAAGCCGTCGCCGTTCATGTTGACGGTATCGACACCAACGTGCACCAGAACCTCGATGCCGCTATCGGACTGCAGACCCACGGCGTGACCCATGGTGACGGTCACCTTACCGTCGCAGGGAGCGTAGACCAGATCGTCCTCGGGCCACACGGCGCAGCCCTTGCCCAGAACCTCGCCACCAAAGACGGGATCGGGCACGTCGGCCATCTTGATGACCTTGCCCTTGACGGGCGAGCACAGCACGTCGGCGCCGGCAGAAGCAGAGATGGAGGACGGAGCAGCGGCAGCCGCGGGCTCAGCCTTCTTCTTGAACATGTCAAACAGACCCATACGTTTTCTCCTCTTGATTAAGCGCAACGTTTTGCGCATGCCTATGGTGATTATAGTGCCAAATGGTTCAAATGCTAAGGTGAGGGCTCGAATCGAGAGCCCTTCCAAGCCCTTCCCAAAACCTTTCCCCAGTGGCACTCATATTGTCGATTAAGCCAGACCCTCGGTACCGTTGGACTTGATGATCTTCTGGTATGCGAAGAAGCTATCCTTGCGGCGGCGCTCGTAGGTACCGGTGCCGTCGTCGTACTTATCGACGTGGATGAAGCCGTAGCGCTTGCGCATCTCGCCCGTGCCGGCGGACACCAGGTCGATGGGGCCCCACCAGGTGTAGGCGATCAGGTCAACGCCGTCGGCAATGGCCTCGCCCATGGCCTTGACGTGGCTCTGCAAGTAGGCGATACGATACGGGTCATGGATGGAGCCGTCCTCCTCGACCTCATCGTAGGCGCCCATGCCGTTCTCGACCACCATCAGCGGAATCTCGTAGCGGGCGTAAATCTCGTTGAGAGCGATACGCAGACCCAGCGGATCGATCTGCCAGCCCCAATCGGTGGACTCCAGATAGGGGTTCTTGCCGCCAAAGGTCATGTTGCCCTCGGTCATCTCGTGATCCTTGTGGGTGCCCACGGTGCCGGACATGTAGTAGCTAAAGGTGTAGAAATCGACCTTGCCGTCGGCGATATCCTGCAGGTCGCCGTCCTCCATCACGAGCTCAACGTCGTTTTCGGCCCAGAAGCGCTTGGCATAGAACGGGTACTTGCCGCGCACCTGCACGTCGGAGCAGTACCAGTTCATGGTATTCATCTCCTGCTGCGTGGCGAACACGTCGGCCGGATCGCACGTGGCGGCATAGGACAGGATGAAGCAGTCCATGTTGCCCATCTTAAACTGCGGGTAGTGCTCGTGGGCATAGCGCACGACACGGCCGCTGGCCACGAACTGGTGATGCAGGGCCTGCATACGGGCCCGCGGCGTGGTGTGGACCGCCGAAGCCGGGCCCTCAAAGCCCTGGATCATGCTGGTCCCAAAGAGGTTGCCCATGTCCTGGGTGCCGCAGTTGATCTCGTTGAAGGTGAGCCAGAACTTGACCTTGTCCTGGTAGCGGTCGAAGACGGTCTGGCAGTACTTCTCAAAGAAGCCGATGAGCTCGCGGCTCGCCCAGCCGTTGTACTTCTCGACCAGGTGATAGGGCATCTCGTAGTGCGACAGGGTCACGAGCGGCTCGATGTTGTGAGCGCGCAGGCAGTCGAAAACGCGGTCGTAGAAGGCGAGGCCGGCCTCGTTGGGCTCAGCGTCGTCGCCGTTGGGGAAGATACGGCTCCAAGAGATAGACATGCGGAACATGTTGAAGCCCATCTCGGCGAACAGCGCGATATCCTCCTCGTAGTGATGGTAGAAATCGATGCCGTCATGGTTGGGGTAGAAGCGGTTGGGGTCGATGTCGATCGTGATCTGGCGCGGCTCCTTGTAGCTGCCGCCCAAGAAATGGTCGTCGACCGAAGGACCGCGGCCGTCCACGTTCCAAGCACCCTCAAACTGGTTGGCGGCGGTGGCGCCACCCCAATAGAAACCCTCGGGGAACTTGATGTTTGCCATGAGCATCTCCTTTGCATCGCGGTTCGATAAGCCGAGTATCGCCCACGCACGCGACAGCCAGGGGCAGGGGTGCCAAACCCGACACTTCTTTTCGCAGCGGCACCCTGCCGTCACCCCGCCCCTGACACTTCCTGATACCTGCCAAAAAGGGACAGGTTTATTTTGGTCGGTTTTATCTGGGTAAACGCTGGCGATACGCCGCCGGCGTGCAGCCATAGCGCTCGGCAAACTTTTTGTAGAAGAAGCTCATGTTGGCGTAGCCGGCCTCGCGCGCCGCGGTTTCGGCAGTGGAGCCGGCGTCGAGCAGTGTTGCCGCGCGTGCCAGGCGGCTCTCCTGCACGAGCTGCATAAACGTGCGCCCCGTCTGCCGTTTGAGCAGCGCGCTTGCATAGTTGGGACTCAGATGGAGGTGGCGAGCTACGTCCTCGAGCGTACAATCGCAGGCATGGCGCTCGATGTAGCCCACGGCGGCCGCGACCTGCGCCGAAGGCAGCCTGGGCATGTCCGCCTGCAGCAGCGATGTCTCATAGCTTTGCATCAGCTCAACCAACAGCAACTCAAACAGCCTCGACACGATCTGGGGACTCGCAGCCGTCGGCTCCAGAAGCTCGCACAGCATCTCCTGCATATATCGGCGCACGCGGCGGCTGTTGCCCGTGCGGAAATGCACATGACCGCGTGGTCGGTTTCGTCATTGAGGGCATTGATGAGGAACTGCGAGACGGTGCTTGACGGCGACAAACTCTGCTCTAGGCTGCGGTGCAACATCGGCCGCGAGATGACGATGCTCAGCATAATGTCATGCTCGCCGAGCTCGCCCACGGCATGCGGACAGGCCGCGTCGAGCAAGAGCACCTCGTTTTGAGCAAGCGTAAGCTGTTCGCCGTTGACGACCTGCGGCGCGTGCCCGCGATAGACATAGCTGATTTCGACATAATCGTGCACATGCTCCGGTACAGGGTTGAAGCGCGAGTTGCGCACGATTGATAGACCATCGGGCATGCCTTCTTGGTGCAAGGCTTGCGTCGGGTCACCGATTTTATGGATATGTTTTTCACCGATATTCTGTTGATGATCCCAGCTGAACGCATCATTCCAGTCATAGCGGGCGCCTGCGTGGTAAGCACGCTCGCTGTCGGTCAGCTCGAGCAGAAGGCTGTCTAAACGTGCAAGATCCATGGCATCACAATCGTTGATTCGGTCATATTCTGCTGTGGTTTTGATATTAGCAGGACGGCGCGCTCGGCGTACTCTGACTTCAATCGATTTAAAAGGTTGGTTTTAGAGGAGTGGATATGGCGGCATACGACAACCATGTGCTTCCGTTCTTGTGGCTCAAGGGCGAGGCGCACGAGACGATTACCGAATACTTGGAGCAGATTGCCGGTGCGGACATCCGCGAGATCTGCCTCGAATCGCGCACGCATCCCGAGTTTTGTCGCGACGGCTGGTGGGCTGACCTGCGTTTTACCATCGGCGAGTGCAAGCACTTGGGGTTGAAGATCTGGCTGCTCGACGACGCCCATTTCCCCACGGGCTACGCCAACGGCGCGCTTGCGGGCGAGAACGTCGGCCCCGCGCTTAAGAAGACCGTGCTCAAACATCGCACGGTTACGGTCCTCGGTCCCCAGCCGTCCACGGTCATCAAGCTCGGCAATCTTATGGATCCCACGGAGCGCTTTGTGGGTGCGGCGACTTTCGACGCCGCCGGCGCACCGCTCAATCTTGAGCTCTCCGTTGAGCAGGCCGACGGCACCCCCGCCCGCCTGCGTTTTGACGCGCCCGACGGCATCACCACCGTCGAGCTCTACGTCACCAGCCAAAAAACCGGCTTTCGCGATGAGTACATCAATATGGTCGACGCCGATTCGTGCCGCGTGCTGATCGACGCCGTCTACGAGCCCACGTTTGAGCATCTGGGCGACGAGTTCGGCCGCACCATCCTGGGCTTCTTTACCGATGAGCCCGGATTTATGAACGAGAAGGGCACGGCACTCGATGACGCCTCTACCAGCAGCTTTATCGGAAGAGGCGACCTGGCGCTGCCGTGGTCGGACGAGCTTGCCAGCCGTTTGCACGAGGCGTTGGGCGCGAGCTGGCTCACCAAGCTACACGGCCTTTGGACGCGCGAGGCAGATGGTGCCCGAGTCCGTCACACCTACATGGACATTGCCACGCAACTCTACCGCGTATGCTTTGACGAGCAGATTGGCGACTGGTGCCGCGAGCACGGCGTCATGCACATCGGACATGTGATTGAAGACAAAAGCTGCCACACGCGCCTGGGCCAGGGCGCCGGGCACTACTTTCGCGCGGTCGCCGGGCAGGATATGGCGGGCATCGACGTTGTCATCAACCAGCTTGCCCCTGGCGTCGACCACGGGCGCTACAGCTACTTCCACGGCGCGTGGAACATGGAGTTCTTTACCTACGCACTTGCCAAGCTGGGCTCTTCGGCCGCGCGCCTCGACCCAAAAAAGCAGGGGCGCTGCATGGCCGAGGTCTTTGGCGCCTTCGGTTGGCACGAGGGCCTTCGCGAGATGAAATGGATCGCCGACCACATGCTCGTCCGCGGTATTAACTGGTTTACGCCGCACGCGTTTAGCATGGCGCCCTTCCCCGATTGGGACTGCCCGCCGCACTTTTACGCGCACGGCAACAATCCGCAATGGCCGCACTTTGGCCAGCTCATGAGCTATATGAACCGCACTGCCACGCTGCTTTCGGGAGGCAGCGCCACGCGTCCCGTCGCCGTCCTGTACCACGCCGATGCCGAGTGGGCCGGCAGCGCCATGCCTATCGAGCGCGTGGCTGCCGAGCTCACGCGTGCGCAGATCGACTTTGATTTTGTGCCCGCCGAGGCTTTTGAGGATGAGGACCGTTACGAGGTTTCGATTGCCGATGGAATGCTTACCATAAACGATTGCCGTTACCAGGCGTTTGTTATGCCAGGAGCTTCATTTATTGGCTCGGCGACGGCGCAGGCCGCAAGGCGCATGATGGCGGCGGGTGTTATGGTCCTCGCCGTCGATGAAGTGCCTGGCGCGTTTTACGACGCGGATGGCGTGGTTGAACTGGGTGAACTTGCAGCGACTCCGCTTGCCGATATGGCGGACGCGCTGGCGAGCGCTGGGCTGCAGACGGTTGTCACCGACACGTCCCAGTCCTGGCTGCGCGCGCTTCGTTACGAGCGCACCGGCGAGACCTACGTCATGCTGGTCAACGAGCACCCGCACGAGCGCATCGACTGCACAGTTAAACTCGCGCAAGGCGAGCGACTTTGCGGCACGCGCCTCGACCTGTTGAATGGCACCGATCCCGTTGCGTTTGACGGAACGCTTGAGCTCGCACCCTTCGAGAGCTGCTTCGTTGCCTTGGAGACGGACGGCGAGCTTGAGTCCGGGGGCGGCGCGGACATGGGCTCGAGCGATGCGCTCGCCCTCGACATCAACGGCCCTTGGACCGTCGCCCTCTCCCCTGCCGGCGGCGGAACCTTTGGTGCCCCGCAGGAACTCGAGCACTTGTGCGATCTCACGGCCGAGCGATTCCCCGATGCATGCGGGACGTTCCGCTATCGCACATTGTTCGAGCTGGCGAACGACCTTGCCGATGCCACGATCGACCTGGGAGATGTCTACGAAGTCGCGACACTTACGCTCGACGGACACCCACTCGGCACACGCATCTGTCCGCCCTATCGCTTTGCCATCAACCCGCTTGCCGCCGGCACGCACGAACTCACCGTCGACGTCATCAACACGCTCGATCATGCGATTCCCGACATCTTCGCCCTCACCGAACCCGTCGCCCCGAGCGGCATCCTCGGTCCCGTTACCCTTTGCGGGCAAAACCTGCCAAAATAAACCTGTCCTTTTTTGGCAGGTTTGTTGAGTGTGGGAGTTCGCATGGATATCAAACGCAAGATTTCCGAGGCACAGGGCCTTACCCCTACCGAGCAACAACTCGGCATCTCGGCCCTTGCCATGGGCGAAGACGTCCGCGGGCTCTCTATTAAGGAATTTGCCGCACGCACCAATGTTTCGGTCGCGAGCGTGCACCGTTTTTGCAAAAAGCTCGGCCTCGAGGGATTCAAAGACCTCAAGGTCGAGCTCATCCGTCAGGCAGCCGAGACGGGTAACCGGCGCGACGTGGACATCAACTTTCCCTTCGATGCCACCTCCACTCCTGCACAGGTGATGGAGCGCATGGAAAGGCTCTACCAGACTACCTTGGCCGAAACGCAGGAGCTGCTCGACCCCGTACAGCTCGACTACGCCGCCAAGCTCGTCATGCGCGCCGGCACCGTGGACATCTACACGGGCTCGCACAACCTCTATCCAGCGGGAATGTTCCGCGATCGCCTGCTTTCCGCCGGCAAAAGCGCGACGTGCCACGACAGTGTCGAGGCACAGGTGCGTACGGCGCTCGCCTCGGGCCCCGACCATGTGGCAATCGTTATCTCCTACAGCGGCCTTGCCCCCAACCTCAGGGAGATCTTGCCAATCCTCAGCAGTCGACATGTCCCGGTCATCGTCATCGGCACACCGCACTGCGCCCGCATTCACCCCGGCTTTGCCGCCTATCTCACGGTGAGTGATCACGAGAGCATGACGCATCGCATCACACAGTTCGCCAGCCACATCGCCGTGCAATACGTGCTCGATTCGCTCTACAGCAGCTACTTTGCCAAAGATTACGCCCGCTGCTCCGAGTTCTTAGAGCGGTCGTTTCCCTACACCCGCCTGCCCGGACTCAAGTAGCGACGAGCGTGGATTTTCGGACACTAACCTAACGAGCGTGGATAATCTCCCACTTTGAGCCCGCGCACAGGCCAAAACCGGGAGATTATCCACGCTCATTTTGGGTCCCCTGGGAACGCATGAGGAGGGCGGATAGACAGCCGTTATTTGCAAGGCGTCAGCGACGTAAAGAGTCCGTGTTGGTTGCAGTAAAGATATATCCTGCCGCGCCCGGTAATATGGAAGCGCGGCTGCACCGATTGCTCTGGATAGAGCTTCTTAAAGCAGATGCCATCCATAGTCGCATATGCCACAAAGCTAATGTAGTGATCCTTGGTCATGGGATGATCGAGCGTGACGTACCAATCGTCCTCGATGCGCTCGATGGAAAAGGCATGGTCCGCGTCCGGCTCTTCGGCCTCCTGGGGAAACATCGTGGAGCCACAGCAGCTAAAGCTGCCTTCTCCGAGCGCGTGCACAACGTTTCCGCAGATAGGGCAAACGTAAAAGACGCCTTTGAGCATATTGCCTGCACGGTTGGCGTTGGCCCGAATGTCACCAGCCAAAAGCTCAGCCACGCTTATGCCGAGTCTCTGGGCCAAAGGCCCAACGAGGGAAATGTCGGGAAGGCCGCGGCCGGATTCCCACTTGCTGACGGCTTTATCGGTCACGCCAAGGCTTTCCGCCAGGGCGCGCTGGGTGAGGCCGCGCTCTTCGCGCAGCCGCTTGATGACATGCGCTGCCAAAAAGGTATGGGAAGCATTGGTTTGCTGTGTCTGGTTCATGGGCTGTCCAATCAAATTGAAAAAATGGAGTGAACCGGTTCGACAGTCAGTATCCATTTGAAGGCCAGGCTCGACAACCTACGCTGCGTAGACATGCGCCAATCGAACGAGCGCGGATTTTTGGACGCTCATCCTGAGTAGTCATTTAAGAACGTCCCCAATGATCACATCAGGAGTGTCCCAAACTGCCGGCAGAAAAGGAACGTCCCCAGGTGCCACATCCGGAGCAAGATGACGCCGCAGGCAGAGGACGGACAGCGAGCGGGTCGCATTTGAGACAAGGTGACGCGAAACGAAAGGGCGCTGACCTTCTGGTCGCGCCCTTGAAGTTGAACGTCAGATTGTCCAAATGCGGCCCGCGCAGCGTCGGCCGGTTACGGCGTTTGGTAAAACGCCGTAACTAACGGACTCCGTACTGCTCGTAGTAGGCGTCGATGGCGGCCTTGAGCTCGTCATCGATGACGACCTTGCCGTCGATCTCGTGGTTGTAGAGAGTCTCGACGACCTCGGCCATGGAGACGATGCTCGCGACGGGGAAACCGTACTTTGCCTCGATCTCCTTCTGCGCGGTGGTCACGCCGCCCTTGCCGACCTCCATGCGGTTGAGGGACACGATCAGCCCCTTGATCTCGACATCGGCAGCAGCCTTGACCTTGGGATAGGTCTCGTCGATGGACTTGCCGGAGGTGGTGACGTCCTCGACCATGATCACGCGGTCGCCGTCCTGGGGCTCATAGCCCAGCAGGTTGCCCTTATCGGCACCGTGATCCTTGGCCTCCTTGCGGTCGCAGCAGTACTTGACCTCCTTGCCGTACAGCTCGTGGTAGGCAATCGCGGTCACGACGGCCAGGGGAATGCCCTTGTAGGCCGGCCCAAACAGCACGTCAAAGTCGTCGCCAAAGTTATCGTGGATGGCCTGGGCGTAATACTCGCCCAGCTTCTTGAGCTGATAGCCCGTCACGTAGGCGCCGGCGTTCATAAAGAACGGGGACTGACGGCCGCTCTTGAGCGTAAAGCTGCCGAACTTAAGAACGTCGGACTCGACCATAAACTTGATGAACTCTTGCTTGTAAGCCTCCATGCGGGCTCCCCTCGTAATCGCGTACGTGCCTTCCAGTTTAGCGCAGGCAGGGCGCATTGCGGGCGCGCTTTGAGGCCTCGGCATTCTGTAAAGGCTTTGTCAGGGGCAATGGTTTTCCAAACAAAGGGGTTGACACGGCAAATCCCCTCATCAAAAATACGGGCGGATTAAAACGGGTACGAGATACCCAAAGCGCGCCGCGCCCGGCCTTAAGGAGGTGTGCCATGGAAGGCAGTCATAGTCGAAAAACCTGCATGTCGTCCTCGGCACGCCGCGAGGATTCCGCACACGCATAAGTGCCAATAGCCGATCGTCAAAACCACCACAAAGGTGCCTGTCCCCTTTGTGGTGGTTCGTGAGCATGACGTGAGCGACATCTAGGTTTTTTGAAGCAAATACGACACGTACGCTAACTCCCTTCAACAAGGAGGACCCTATGCTGATGCTCAAAACCGCCACGGTACTCGAAGCTATCTCCAAGCGCCGCCGCACGGCGCGCCCCGCCGCTCACGCCGGCCTATCCAAGAACACCGTCTTCGCCGCCACCCATAGCGCCCAAGACACCCTCGTGCTGCTCGACGCCACGGCCGACGGACTCACTGCCGAGCACGCCGCCGAGCGCCTGGACACCGCTGGTCCCAACACCATCGATGCGCCGACCAAGACGCTTGCCCGCCGCATCGCCGATGCATTCATCGATCCCTTCGCCGGCATCCTCGCCGCGCTCGCGCTGGTCTCGCTCTACATCGACGTGCTCGCCGTGCCCGAGCCGCAGCGCGATCCCTCCACGGTCATCGTCATCGGCATCATGCTGCTGGTATCGGGTGGCATGAAGTTTATCCAGGAAGCCCGCAGCGGCAATGCGGCCGAGGCCCTCAAAGACCTGGTCTCCAACACCTGCTGTGCCCTGCGCGACGGCGGACGCATCGAGATTCCCTTCGACGAGCTCGTCCCCGGTGATATGATCCGCCTCTCTGCCGGCGATATGGTGCCGGCCGATGCCCGCATCGTCACCGCGCGCGACCTGTTTGTGATCGAGTCCGCACTCACCGGCGAGAGCGAGGCCGTCGAGAAGACTGCTGCCATCACCGTCGTCGAGGGTGCCGACGGCTCCGCGCTACCACTCTCTGCCTGCAAGAACATCGTCTTTACCGGCACCTCCGTGCAAAACGGCACTGCCATGGCGCTTGTCGTTGCCACCGGCTCGGACACCTACCTGGGCAGCATCGCCAAGATGCTCAACGGACGCGGCGAGAAGAGCGCGTTTGACCGCGGCGTTTCGAGCGTCTCCATGTTGCTCGTACGCCTCATGCTCGTTATGGCGCCGACCGTCTTTGCCATCAACGCCGCCACCAAGGGCAACGTCATCGACGCGCTGTTGTTCGCCACGAGCGTGGCCGTGGGCATCACGCCGCAGATGCTTCCCGTCATCGTGACCACGAGCCTGTCGCAGGGCGCCAAGGACCTCGCCCGTCGCCAGGTTATCGTCAAGGAGCTGCCGGCGATCCAAAACCTGGGTGCGATGGACGTCCTGTGCTGCGACAAGACCGGCACCCTCACCAAAGACCGCATCGTACTCGAGCGCTACCTCAACATCGATGGCAACGAGGACGCGCGCGTGTTGCGCCATGCGTTTTTGAACAGCTTCTTCCAGACCGGCCTCAAAAACCTTATCGACCTGGCCGTTATCGACCGTGCCGACGTGACGCCCTCGACCGTCGTACCCGATTCCATGCTGGGCCAGAGCCTGCGCGACCGCTATATCAAGGTCGACGAAGTGCCCTTCGATTTCTCGCGCCGTCGCCTGAGCGTAGTTGTCTCCGACGCCCAGGGCAAAACCCAGATGGTTACCAAGGGAGCTGCCGAGGAAATGCTCGAGATCTGCTCCTTTGTCGAGGTCGATGGCATCGCCCAGCAACTCACCAAAGACAAGCTCGCCCAGATTCGCAAGCAGGTCGCCGGGCTCAACGCCGAGGGCCTGCGCGTGATTGCTGTGGCACAGAAGACCGATCCGCGCTGCGTGGGCGAATTTGGCATCGCCGACGAGTGCGACATGGTGCTGATGGGCTTTTTGGCCTTCCTCGATCCGCCCAAGGCGAGTGCCGCGGGCGCCGTCGCCACCCTCGAGGCCAAGGGCGTAGCAGTCAAGGTCCTGACCGGCGACAACGATCGCGTCGCCGCCACCGTCTGCGAGCAGATCGGTATCGACGCGAGCAATGTCTTGCTGGGCTCCGAGATCGATGCGCTCGATGACGCCGAGCTTGCCGAGCGCGCCGAGAACACCCATCTGTTCGCCAAGCTCTCGCCGCTGCAGAAGGCGCGCCTGGTGCGCGTCATGCGCGAGCTGCTCGGCCACACCGTGGGCTTTATGGGCGACGGCATCAACGACGCCGCCGCGATGCGTGCGAGCGACTGCGGCATCTCGGTCGACTCCGCCGTCGATATCGCCAAGGAATCCGCCGATATCATCTTGCTCCAAAAGGACCTGGGCGTGCTCGAGCGCGGCATCATCGAAGGCCGCCGCACCTACGGCAACCTGCTCAAATACCTCAAGACCACGGTGAGCTCCAACTTTGGCAACGTGCTGTCCGTGACCGTCGCGAGCCTGTTCTTGCCGTTTTTGCCCATGAGCGCCCTGCAGCTGGTGTTGCTGTCGCTGGTCTACGAGATCGTGTGTATCGCGCTGCCGTGGGACACCGTCGATGACGCCTGGACCGCCCGTCCGCGCGCCTGGGACGCCGCGTCCATTAAGGGCTTTATGCTCGAGCTGGGCCCCGTGAGCTCACTGTTTGACATCGTGACCTTTGCCGTGCTCTTCTTTGTGGTGTGCCCTGCCACCGTAGGCGCAAGCTGGTTCGAGCTCGCCGGGACGGGCAACGTCGCAGGCATGGCGGCCTTTGCGGCGCTCTTCCAGAGCGGCTGGTTTGTCGAGTCTATGTGGTCGCAGACGCTCGTGATCCACATGCTGCGCTCCCCGCGCCTGCCGAGCCCGCGCGACCACGCCGCGCCCGCGCTGTGCGTTCTCACCGTGCTGGGCCTGGCGCTTGTCACCTGGCTGCCGGCAAGCCCCGTCGCCGATGCGCTGGGCCTCTTGCCGCTGCCGGCGAGCTTCTTCGCGCTGCTCATCGGCATCGTCACCGCCTACATCGCGCTCACTCAGCTGGCAAAGCGCCGCTACATTGCCCGCCACGGCGAGCTGCTGTGACGCCCGAATTGTGGCGCGCGACCCATCAGGCGGTCAAAAAGTCCCGCCTCAAATTAAACCGCCTCCATTTCCCGTGCTAAGGAAATGGAGGCGGTTCACGCCGGCCTTTCTCTTCTTCGGCAGCCTCGTTTGGCTCGCGCTACACCAGGCGCATGGCCTCCTGAACAGCACCGTAAAGGTTGGCGTCGTTGCCGAGCTCGGCCGCCTTTATCTGCGGCACAGGAATGCCAGCAAGGGTCCCTTCGTAACTCGCGAGGGCCAGCGGCATCTGCGCACGCAGGGCATCGACGAGCTCGGGATGGCACGAGATACCGCCTGCGATCACAAAGACCTCGGGGTCGAGCACGGCCTGCAGGTTGATGAGCTGTCCGTCAAAGGCGCGAGCGTAACGGTCGAGCGCGCGCTGCGCCGCCTTGTCGCCATCCGCGATCCACTCAAAGACGCGGCGGCCGTCTGCCGGAGAACCCGCAGGCAGGCCCTTCTCGGCAACGGCAGCATCGCGGAGCGCACGCCAACCGCCCGAATCGGCAAAGGAGTTCCCCATGTTCGCGGCAGTCGTGACATCGTTGCGCAAGAAGCTGAACTCGCCTGCAAAGCAGTGCGCGCCGCGCAGGACCTTGCCGTCAATGACGATACCACCGCCGATGCCCGTGCCGATAGCGAGCACCACGCCAAAACGCGTCCCGCGCAGGGCACCAGCCGCATACTCACCGAGCGCACAGCACTTACCGTCGTTATTGACGGCGACCGGCACCCCCAGCGCCTCGCGCATAAGCTTTCCCAGCGGGCAACCGTCCATAAACGTGAGCGCACCGCCGCGATGGATCGTTCCCGTGACGTCTCCCTCGTAGATACCGCCGGGTGCGCTCACGCCAACGGCGCTCACGCGCTCACAGTACGGCTCGACGAGCCCGATCAGCGCCGAAACCGTCTCCTCAGCCGTGGTAAAGCCCGTCGGCAGGCTCCCACGCTCGCGGATGGAAAAATCCTCGCCCAGCACAGCCCATTTAACGGCCGTACCGCCCACATCGATTCCAAAGAACTCCTGCATATTCGCTCCTCACGCGCCATAGCCCCGGACGTGCATCGCCGCGACCACCACAGGGGCTGCCCTTATGAAGGTCATGCGCAAATCGCGCCCGGAGCCGATTGTCTCTCTGTTTTACGCCTCCACTTTGGCCAGACGAAGCAGCATATATTGTTTACTAGGGAGGTCGATGCGGAACTTGCCCTCAAAGGTTCCGGGAAGCTCCTCCTCCGTCATGTCCCATGTGTCCACGGCACCCACCTTGTAACGAGCACCCGCCGCGCCCTCAAACTCACGAGACCACTCATTTAAGTACGTCCCCAATGAGTGCGGCAGAATGGCTCCCCTTGGCAGCTTAAAGCCGTCATACAGGAACCATTCCGTCGCAGCCTAATGAAAGGGACTGGGTTGTAAATGTTGGAGAAGAGCCGTTAGCGCCCGGGGGCCAGGATCACCAGAGCGTCGTGCTCAAAGGGATGCTGAGCCACGCGCACGGTGCCGTCGCCGTTGTCGCGCACGGGCAGCTTGGCAATGCGCTTGTCCTCCATGTCGAGGGCCGTCGCCGTCCAGCCGCGCGCGCCGTCGAGCTTAAACTTGAGCGCCGTGGTGCGCGGCAGGTACGTGACGACGCGATCGCCAACGCGCGCCACACGAATGGCCTCGCGCGCGTCGTCGAGCAGCTCCTGCGCCGGAACCACGGCAAGCGCGTCGTCGGCAGCCGTGGCACCCAGGCCGGCAAGCACATGCTCGATCGCGCCAAAGTCCCACACGCCCGCAAACTGCAGGCACTCCTGCCAGCGGAAGGGCATATCAAAGCCCTCGCCCAGGACCGAACCCTGGCTGCGCGACGTCTGCCAGTTCCAAACGCCGTGTGCGCCGTAGGTCACGCCGGCACTGGCACCGGCAAGAATCGACGACCAAACGCTCGCGCGGCAATCCTGCGCGGTAAAGCGCCAGTACACGTTGCGCGACGCACCCATCTGCTCGTAGCAGGGCTCGGAGTTGACCATCGGCTTTTTGGGATAGTTGGCGATAAAGTCCTGCGGCAAGTGCCAAGCCTCGGGCTGGCCCTCGTAGTTGTGGCCGGGCTGGAACATGTAAAAGTCCAGACGGTCCAGATACTGCGCCGGAATGGTGCGATTGCCGCGGTTGATATGCATGGTGCGCAGCGCCTCGGGCGCACGCTTGACGACCTCGTCGAGCGCGTCCTCGTAATAGGCAATCGCCTCGTCGCCGGCAAAATCGGTATCACCCGTCACCACGTAGACGGGGTCAAACTCGCCCAAGTTCTCGATGACGCGGGCAACGTGGGCACGAACCTCCTCACGCGGCATAATCTCGGCGCCGCAACGCTCGGCAATCTTGGCGCCCCAGGTGCCGGGCACGTAGTTGCACCACATGAGCACGAGTGCCGGACGAATGCCGTGCTCGACGGCAGCGCGGCACATGGCAGCAGCGCGGTCCCAGTACGCCTGGTTGGGGCGGGACCAATCAAAATGCACGCCGTCCTCGCTGGCATAGGGCCAAATACCCAGATCGGGGCAGCAGCGATCCCACTGCGGCAGCGTGTTGATCTGCAGCACGTTCATGCCCTGCTCGGCGCGACGGGTCAGATAGTAGTCCCAATCGGCCTCGGCAATGCTCGTAAACGCGCTCCAGCACGTATCGGCAAACCAAAAGAACGGTTTGCCCTCGCACAAAAAGCCATCCTGGCGACCGTTAACGGTCAGCTTTCCCAAACTCATCTGCATGTCCTTTCGTTTGATAAAGGAGTTGCGAACCGGCAGATTCTTTCGCGGTAACCCCGCGCGAAAGCCCCTGGCGCTTAGCAAGCCCCGGCGAGTAGGCGCCACGCGCCCCCAATCAGTCTACCTTGTAAGAAGGGCCCCGCCGGGCTTGCGCCTGACGGGGCCCTGTCGTGTAGGTAAGGTCGTATGTGACCGAATGGTTTGGCCTTAGGCCTCCATCTCGGCGAGCTCCTCCTTGGAAAAGCCAGTGGCAAAGACGACGGCTGCTGCGATGACAAAGGAGATTGCCATGCCGACGATAGCCCAGACGGTGTTCATCTGGCCACCCTGCAGGTAGTTGGTGAAGACCAGGAAGTTGGACGCACCGCCTGCGAGGTAGTAGGTAACACCCATGAGGCCGGAGAACACAGCGCCGATGGCACCGCCGATGAACATACCGAACATGGTGCGACGGAAGCGCATAAGGATACCGAAGAGCGCGGGCTCGGTGACGCCGCCGGCGATAGCGGAGATAACGTAGCCGATGGCAAGGGACTTCTCGTCGGGGTTCTTCATCTTGAGGAAGGCACCGAAGGCGCAACCCCAGACAGCGGCCATAGCGCAGTTGGTGGAAACGAAGACGAAGGGATCGTAACCGGCAGCGATGATCTGAACCTGAGCGAGCAGGATGACGGGCATGTGCATGCCGCAGACCACGAAGAGCTGCCAGAAGGCGCCGAGGACGGCCATGACGATCAGGATACCGATGCCGCCAAGGTCAGCAAGGCCGAAGAGGGCGTTAGCGATCAGCGTACCGATCTCGTTGCCGATCGGGGCGAGGACGATGAAGGCGATGGGGATGGTGACGATCATGGTGCAGAACGGCGTGAAGACCGTGGAGAGCACGTCGGGCATGACCTTCTTAAAGAACTTCTCGATGAAGTAGAGGACGGGCACCGAAAGGATGATCGGCAGGACGGACTGCTGATAGTTGGCAGCGGCGATCTGGATGCCGTAGACGGAGATGATTCCGCCACCCTCCTGAGTCGCGACACTCACGACGGACGGGGCCATGAGAGCGCCGCCGAGGAGCATGCCCAGGACCGGGGAGGCGCCGAGCTTCTTAGCAGCGGCATAGCCCAGGTAGATGGGGATAAAGGTAAACGTGGCCTCGTACAGGGTGGTGTAGAGGAACGTGTAGGTCGGATCGGTATCGGAGAGAACGCCGAGCATGGTGGGACCGAGGACCGCGGCGATGGTGCGGAACAGACCGCCGGCCATGAGCAGCGGGATCAGCTGGGTCATGGAGCCCGACAGGTAGTCAAGGATGATGTTGGGCAGGTTCTTGAGCTCGAACTTCTCCTTAGGAGCGTCGAGGTTCTCGTCGACCGCGGCACCCTGCTTGACGCCGGACATGGCGACGAACTCGGCGAGCACCTTGGGCACGTTCTGACCGATGATGACCTGGAGCTGGCTGCCGGCGAACTGGCAACCCAGAACGCCCTTGACCTTCTTGATCTTCTCCACGTCGGCCTTGCTGTTATCCTTGAGCGTCAGACGCAGGCGCGTCATGCAGTTGGTGGCAACGGAAACATTCTCCGCACCGCCCACGAGCTCGAGGACATCGGTGGCAATCTGCTTATTATCTACTGCCATGGGACCCCTCCCCATATCTTCGTGTGCCTACCCAGTTGGACGTAGGCACGCCTTTGGTCCGGCGGCTATAACCCCTTACGGCTGCCGAACCCTTGGATACGCTGTCGTAAACAAGGTGTTTACTGAACGTTTACGGGCTTTAGTTTACACGGAGCGCCGAATTTATGGCAATTTTGCCGTCTACAGTCCGGTGAACGGTAGGAAATCGGGGGTGAACGTATTTGAATGGCGGGAGATGGTCTCTTTGACCCTCTATTGATATATAGCCATTTACGTGGGATTTTATTTTGAGGCACACCTCACTGATCTGTTAACTCATCAACAGAATCCCTGCTAGAAGCTAGTAAACATATGTTTAGTAGTTCACGACGTGTTCAATTTTGCCGTTTACCGAGTTCATCTGGTTATTCTTCAATTCTAGATTACACTAAACATGTTTAGTTTGTATTGCCGCAGATGCCAAGCATTCGCGGCGCAAGGGAGGCAGCTCATGGAACTCAAATTGTGTACCTACGCAACCGTCACCACCTTGGGCGACTTTGGCCCCTGGATCAGCAAGGTCGTACTCGACCTGCCCTGCACCGTGCGCGCCAACGACATCGACGCGAACACCTTCCATATATATGTAGAGCGTCACGAGCGCTCGGGCGAGGTTCTGATGCGCAAGGAGCGCGGCGCCGACCATGCCGCGCCCTCCGTGGGTTACATCGACATTCTCGCCGCATATCCGTGCGACGAGAACGGACGTAAGCTCGCCGTGGGCACCCATGTGGCGCTCGAGGTCGCCGAGCAGCGCCTGACCAAGACCATCGAAGGCGGCGTCATGGGCTCGCGCATGCTCGATGACCAGCTGCGCATCACGCAGCTCACAGCTCTTCCCGGCAACGACGGCGACGATCCCACCTGCGGCCTGGTCTTCGACACCTGCCGTAGCGATATCTGCCCCGCGCTCAAAGGCTGGAGCAACGCCGCGCAAAAGACCGCCGTCGACGGCATCGCGCTCGAATACGGCTTCTTTGAGCCCAGCTTTAAGGCCGAGGACTCAGCATGCTTCAATCCCTTCGCGCCCGAGGCCACGGTCGTGCCCCAAAAGGCCCCGCTCGTGGTGTACCTGCACGGCGCCGGCGAAGGCAAGGGTGCCACGCAGGGCGAAGGTGCCACGCGCGCCTATATCGGCAACCGCGTCACAGCCATTAGCCAGGCGCAGATCCAGCGCTACTTTGGCGGCTTTGCCTGGGTGCTCGTGCCGCAGTCGCCCACGTTTTGGATGGACAACGGCGTCGAGCAGCTTGGTCACTCCAACCAGAGCATCTACTCCCCCGTGCTCAAGGCGCTTATCGACGAGTTTGTCGCCGAGCATGCCGACCGCATCGACACCGACCGCATCGTGGTCGCCGGCCTTTCCAACGGCGGCTTTATGACCCTGCGCCTGTGCGCCGACTACCCCGATTTCTTCGCCGCGGGCCTTCCCTGCTGTGCCCCGTGGTACAACGCCACGGACGAGGACGTTGCCGCGCTCGCCAAGACGCCGCTGTGGTTTACGCACTCCAAGGGCGACGAGCTCGTGTCGCCGCAACAGACCGTGCTGCCGCTCACGGCACGCCTACGTGACGCCGGAGCCAACGTGCACCTCACCTACTTTAGCCATGTCGAGGACCTGACCGGCGTGTATCGCGAAGCCGACGGCTCGGCCAAAAAGACGTTCAACCATGGCGTGTGGATCCACCAATTCAACGACCTGTGTTATCAAGACTTCGACGGGGGCAACGTACTCATCGACGGCGAGCCGGTGGGCTGTTGGGAGTGGTCGGCCAGGGTTTCGAGGTAACCATCCCATCGGGGGCTCTGATCTTTAGTTTTGTAAACGTCCTCGCGCATGAGCCCCGCTCATCCTGCTCCTTCGGAGCGTCGGATAAGCGGGGCTCGCGCTGCGGAATGTTTACAAAACTAAAGATCAGAGCCCCTAAGTTAACGTTGTTCGAAACGCTGGTCGGCCGCTTCCGGCAGCACGCCGGGTCGGTGGCGATGGGGGCGTGGGTCCCGTCTTGCCTTGCGCGTAACTGGCTGAAATGATTGTGGTTGGAGCTGTTCTTATGTCCCAGAAGTTGACTCGGGTGATTGTTACTACCGATATGGAAGTCGACGATATGAACTCGCTTGTTCATTTGGCTCTGTATCTTAATTTGCTTGATGTTGAGGCTGTGGTGTACACGGCTTCGCAGTATCACTTTCTTGGCGATGGCGTCCATACGCTGGGCGAGGTAAATCCGCATTGGCGGACTAAGGGGCGTCGCTCTTATACCTGGGATGTTGTGCCTCATGAACCCGATCCGCTGGCCGGCGAGCTTCGTGAGTATCGGCCGTTTCCCGAGCATTGGATTGAGAGCCTCTGGAGCAATGAATATGCCCAGGCTTGGCCGCAGTTGCAGGCAAATGCGGCCGCTGCCGGTGAGCCGCCGTTTCCCACGCCCGCCCAGATGATCGAGCGCACCTTTGTGGGAAATGTTGCCTTTGAGGGTGATGTGACTGAGGAAACTGAGGGGTCTCGCGTAATTGCGCAGACAATTTTGGATGATGACCCACGTACGTTATGGCTGCTCAGCTGGGGTGGCATGAACACCATCGTTCGCGCCCTGATGAGCATTGCCGAGCGTTATCGCGCCACGCCCGAATGGTCTGCCGTGCAGCAGCGGGTCTATCAAAAGGTGCGCGTTATGGGCGTTGCCGATGGCGTAGGGCAGGACAACTCATGGCTCGACCATGGGCGCGAGCTCTTTCCCGAGCTCATCTTTTGGCGCGTGCCCTATATGTATGGCGGCTATGTCGACGCCAAGATGGCTCAGCCCGATACGCTGCCGTTGTTTCAGGCTCCTTGGCCCAAGCAGAACCTCACGCAGGGCAACGGCCCCCTCATGGCACGCTATATGCTCTATGGCGATGGTAGGGTCTACGAAAACGAGCCCGAGCGCTTTCAGTTTGGCAAGCATGCCCGTCTGGATTGGGGTCTAGAAGGCATGCCCGCGATACAGTTTGAGCGCGGCGACTTTATGGCCGAAGGCGACAGCATGACCTATATTCCGCTGCTGCCGTTTGGCCTGCGCGGTATCGATGACTGCGGCTTCGACACGCTGCTCGGCCGCATGTTTCTTGATGGACATCCCAATGCGGCCGCACCCGCCGCCTTTGCCGCCATCGGCACGCCCGCAGGCGACAACCCCAATCCCTACCTGCGCGCCTATCAGGAAGACTTTGCCGCCCGCGCGCAATGGTGCGCCCATGATCCGGCAGCTTGCTCGCATCCGGCATATGTTGTCGAGGTCACGGCCGACCGCAGCGTTACAGCAGGCGAGCGCGTCACCCTTGCAGCGACCATCGTCGACCCCGACGACAAGGGCTTTGATGCACATTGGGATGTAGCCGTGGACCCTTCGAGCTATGCAGGCGCTCAGAATCTTTCGCTGTGGCAGGAATGCACGGTGAGCACCGCTTTTATCGTGCCCGTCGACGCGCAGCCCGGCGACCGCCTCGTGCTTACCCTTACCGTGCAGACGCGCGCCGAGCGCCCCTGCAGCCGCTACGCCCAGGTTGCCGTGACCGTGGCATAGCAAGGACAGCGCCTACATTCGGCAGCCGCCATATTCGGCAAGGAGCGTCCCCAGGTGCCAAACGAGCGAGGATTTTTGGACGCCCAAATGACGAGAGTGGATAATCTCCCACTTTGAGCCTGCATACAGGTCAAAAATGGGAGATTATCCACTCTCATTCTACGGGCAGTCATTGGGTACTCATTGGGGACGTACTTAAATGAGTGGGCACTCGCTTAAGTACGTCCCCAACGACTAATCAAAAATGGGCCATGTGTCCCAGTTGTGGAGACTCCTTGAGCCGTCTGGGTATC
>ERZ833608.669-NODE-669-length-27265-cov-9.272179_pt1 | contig 27265 bp, 29 predicted proteins | sample MGYA00519694_ERZ833608 | MGnify/ENA primary metagenome ERZ833608 (study PRJEB31850, sample SAMEA3708742) | human gut metagenome | biome: human gut; feature: human-associated habitat; material: faeces | place: China | collected 2014 ... | reverse complement strand
AGAACTTCAGCCTTCCAAGCTGACTACGTGGGTTCGATTCCCATCACCCGCTCCAACTTATGAACAAGTCAATCTTCGGGTTGACTTTTTTTTATACATAAAAAAAGAAATCCGTATTAATGCTGGAGAAGTGTAAGAGATAGCGATCTCCTTTCTTTTACTCAAATTCATATGTAAATCCTCTTTCTTAGGTTTGAAAATAACTTATAACCATAGGAACTTAAAAAAACTGGAAACGATTTATATCCCCGCCAGTCATAATATAGACCCAAAATAAAAATACATTTCGTGAACTGTCCTGATTTACATTTTGGAAGATAATTAATTTTAGTGGACTGAAGTGTAAAATATTTATATAAATTGAGAATGTAAACTAGGCAGAATACCTTTAGTGATAGTAGTAGTAATAATTTGTAACATTTCTTCTTTTGGTGTTTGTGGGCTTTCTAAATGCCACCATTTTATGGCAGTTAAGATATTAGACGCAATAAGTATTGTAAAATAATTAGCAATTTTGATTTTAGAATTTTTTATATGATAATGGCAAATAAGTTCATCTAATAAATATTGGCTGTAAATTGAAAGCATCTCATCAAATATATTTATAGGTAATTCATTATTATTAAGTATTATAAAAATATCTTTATGTTTATTGAAGTAATCTAATAAGGGGATAAAATATGGCTTAAAATCATTCTCTTTTTTGAAATCAAGAATGATAAATTGAGCATTAATATTTTTATTGAATTTTGTAATAAGTTCTTCTGTTATTTTATAAATTAAATCATATTTATCTTCATAATTTCTATAAAAAGTAGAACGATTGATTTTACATTCATTAATTAATGATTTAATGGTAATATCTTTAAAATTATATGTTTCTAATAATTTAAGAAAATGTGATTGGATATTTTGTTGTGTTTTTATAGTTCTTAAGTCTTCGCCCATTTTTTCTTTCCTATGCAACCGTTATCATTATAAAGTTGCATATGCAACATTTTTGATTGCTTTGTTGCTTGTTAATAATTTACCATAATTGTATCATTTTTTATAGAAATTATAAAGAATGTAAGGAGCTAAAGTATGAAAAACAAATATTATCCTCATCTATTTGAAAAAGGAAAAATTGGAAATGTTGTTATTAAAAATAGAATTGTACGTAATTCTATGGGAACTTATTTAGGAAATCCTGATGGAACAGTTACTGATAGACAAATTAAAGCTTATGCACAAGCTGCTGATGGTGGTGCAGGGCTTATTTTTATGGATAATGCTGTACCTGTTCCAATGACATCTTGTGGTTTAAGAGCCGATAAAGATGAATTTATTGCTGGATTGACTTTATTAGCAGAAACTGTAAAAGAACATGGAGCTACACCTGGCTTACAGTTGGCTCATCCTGGTAGAGATGCAGGATTTGTGGGTAGTGCTGATGTTATTGGAGCCTCACCTATTACTTATGAACCATGGTATGAAATGGGATTTAAACTACCTAGAGCATTAACTATTGAAGAAATTCATGATTTAGTAGAAAAATTTGGTGATGCTGCTTTAAGAGCAAAAAAAGCAGGATTTGAAGTTATTGAAATTCATGGTGCTGCTGGTTGTATTCCAACAAATTTCTTATCACCACATGATAATAAACGTACTGATATGTATGGTGGAAGCTTGCATAATCGTATGAGATTATTGTTGGAAATTGTAAGAAACATGAAACAAAAATGTGGAGCAGATTTCCCTATTGGTGTTAAATTGAGTACTGATGATTGGGAACCAGATGGAATTCGTATTAAAGAAACAGTCGAAGTTGCTAAAGCATTAGAAAAAGAAGGAGTGTCTCATTTAAATATAATGGGTGGAACACATGCAACATCATCTAGACAATTCTTATTGCCAAATGCATTTAATGCTGAAAATGTAAGAATGATTAAAGATGCTGTTCATATTCCAGTATTCATTGGACATAATATTTTCTCTCCTGAAGAAGCTGAAAAGATGTTAGCAGAAGGAAATGGTGATTTTGTAGCTTTAGGACGTTCTCAATTAGCAGATCCAGCATGGGCTAAAAAGGCTAAAGAAGGAAAAGCAAGAGATATTAAACCATGTATCAACTGTATGATTGGTTGTATTGATAAAGGTATGCTAGGCCATACACCAATTCATTGTACAGTAAATCCAACTTTATATAGATTTGAATGTAAACCTGTCGTTGAGGCTGAAGTTAAGAAAAATGTTGCAGTTGTAGGTGCTGGCCCAGCAGGATGTGAAGCTGCATTAACTGCTTCTTTACGTGGACATAAAGTCACTATTTTTGAAAAAAGAAGTTTTGGTGGTGCCATGGTAGAAGCTAGTAAACCTGATAATAAAGCAAATATTAGACGTTTAATTCACTATTATGAAGATCATATTACTAATGATCCTAACATTACTGTAGTTAAAGAAGAAGCAAACTATGATATGCTTGTTAATGGTGGATTTGATGCTGTTATTATTGCAGTAGGCGGAAAAACAAGAAAGCTAGATGTTCCAGGTGGTGATAGAAGTACAGTCGTTTATGCAAATGATTACTTGAATGGATCTAAAAAGGTTGAAGGTAAAAATGTTGCAGTAATTGGCGGAGGAATTACAGGAGCTGAAACTGCGCTAGAATTGAATGGAGAAGGAAAAAATGTTACTGTTGTAGAAATGGCAGATAGATTCTTAGCTAATCCTGGTTCTTCTTGTCAGGCTTATAGTATTACTATTGCCCAATCAGATATCAAAATCATGACTGGCAAACGTTTAGTTGCGGTTGATGATAAGGAAATTACTTTAACTGATAGATGGGGTAATGAAAATAAAGTTGCTGTTGATAATGTTGTTATTGCGGCAGGATTCATTCCTCAGTATGATTTAGCTAATCAGCTAGAAGAAAATACAGATATTGAAGTTTATAACGTAGGAGACAGTAAGAAAGTGCGTCAAATTTATGATGCAGTTAGAGAAGGAGTTATTGCAGCTAGACAAATCTAGTAGAGATTTTTACTACATGTCCTATTCGATTTAATTTAATTCTTTATTTCTCAACAATTCGAGATGTCACATGATGAACCACCCTGAAAAAAGCATTTTTCAGGGTGGTTTTTGTATTTCATTCAGGTAGCACTCCATTCGACAAATTATCCATAGAAAAAACGCATGTCACCATGCGCTATTTTTTGTACTTATAGAATCCTTCACCAGTACTATATCCTAATTTACCTTGATCAATATAAGACTTCAACATCTTATGCATACCTTTAAAATTATAAGGTGCTAAGAAACCAGGAATCTTTACATACATACTTACAATCTCATAGGCAGTCTTTAATCCTACTGTATCAAGAATCTGGAATGGTCCTTTAGGTGCACCAGTACCTAAAGTCCATGCTTTATCGATACTTTCAGGATCAGAGATACCATTGACCATTAAATCCATACCTGAGAATAATAATGGAATTAACATAGAATTGAGTAGGTAACCAGACTTTTCTTTATTGACAGGTAATGGGATCATTCTAATCTCTTTCGCGAACTTCATGATTTCATCAAAATATGCTTTATTTGTTTTATTCTGCATCATAACTTCTGTCATATTATTCTTCCAAATCGTATTTGCGAAGTGTAATGCAAGGAACTTATCAGGTCTACCAGTAAACTTAGCTAATTTGCTAGGAAGCATAGTAGAAGAATTAGTCACTAGAATTGTCTTATCAGGGAGTAGGGGAGCCATCTTTGTATAGACATCCTTCTTAGCTTCCATATTTTCTGTCATAGATTCAATGACTAAATCAGCATCTTTGACTGCTGTTTTCATATCAAGTTCTAGCTTGATTGTAGAATAAGCACGTTCTACCTTCTCTAGGCAGTTCTCTTTATCAAAATCATCATAGCCTGCAATACCCATACACCATGTATTGATAGATTTATCAATATCCATGAGATTGATTGCATTAATATAAGACTGCTTAATAGAATCAAGCTTAGGCTGTGTACGTCCAATACTGCCTTTACTTCTTAACCAGATTGTTACATCAAAACCACAATATGCTGCCTGGAATGCAATCTGTGATCCCAGAACGCCGCCACCCATAATAGTAATGTTCTTCATGTTTGTCTCCTCTCTAGTAAAATGAAAACAGAAGAACAATTTCTTCTGCTTCACTACTATCTTCTTAAACATCATCTAACTTTCATTATACTGATTAAAAAGAGATTATCCACTGCACTTTGTGAAAAACATCACAATTTCTTACAAACTCATCACATTGTACAAAAAAATCCCGCGATTGCGGGATTTCTTATTAATATCCAGGCTTACCTAAAAGCTTGAACATATTCTTTTTATAAACTTCAACACCTGGCTGGTTGAATGGGTTAACACCTAATAGGTAAACGCTCATTGCACAAGCCTTTTCGAAGAAGTATACCATATAACCGAAGCTATATGCATCAACATGATCAAGAGTGATCTGGATGTTAGGTACGTTACCAACATTTACATGGGCATCAATAGTACCTTCACATGCTTTCTGGTTAACATAATCAACTGTCTTACCAGCTAAATAGTTTAAACCATCTAAGTTATCTGCATCACTAGGAATTTCTAAGTTCATCTGAGGTTCTTTGATCTTTAATACAGTTTCGAATAAAACCTTAGAACCTTCCTGGATGAACTGTCCTAATGAATGAAGGTCAGTTGAGAAAGTACCACTTGTAGGTAAGATACCTTTTCCTTCTTTACCTTCAGATTCACCAAATAACTGTTTCCACCATTCAGCAGTCTGCTGTAACTGTAAGTTATAAGTTACAAACATTTCAGCTGGGTAACCAGCCTTTAATAACATCTGTCTTGCAACACCATACTGATAAGCATCGTTTGTAAGAAGATCTGGATTGTTGTATTTATCCTGGGCATCTTTAGCACCCTTTAACATTGCATCAACATCGATACCAGCCATTGCGATAGGGAATAAACCTACTGCAGTTAATACAGAATAACGTCCACCGATATCATCAGGAACTACGAATTCTGTATAACCTTCCTGGTCAGCTAAAGTCTTTAATGCACCCTTATGAGCATCTGTAGTAGCAACAATTCTTCTCTGAGCTACTTCTTTACCCTTAGTTTCTTCAAGTAATTCTTTGAAGATTCTGAAAGCAACTGAAGTTTCAGTAGTTGTACCAGACTTAGAAATTACATTAATACCGAATTCTTTATCTTTTACATAGTTCTTAACCTGTGCTAAATAAGTAGCAGAGAATGTATTACCAATATAGATGATCTGAACCTTGTTTGTTGGGTAAAGACCATTGATTGCTTCAATAGCAGCTCTTGCGCCTAAATAAGAACCACCGATACCACAAACTAATAAAACATCAATTTCTTCAGATAATTCTGCAGCTTTTTTCTTAATGTTTTCTACTTCAGTCTTGTTGTAGTTAGTAGGTAAGTCAACCCATCCTAAAAAGTCGTTACCTGCTCCTGTTTTGTTGTGGATCATATCATGAACTTCTGCGACTCTGTTCTTATATGATTCCATGCTTTCTGTTAATTTAGCTTTACTTAAATCAACGTTGATCATACATCTTCCTCCTTTGCGATTCCTCGACTGATCCATCGAGGCATCATTTCTCTTAGTGGATTAAAACCCTTAGGTGTTTCCACGATTGACTTTCTTTTGCGAAAACGTCTCTTTTTCGCGACTGCTTTTAAAGAAAGCCTTGCCTGGTGATGGACGTTATCTATATCAATGACTTTTACCTTAACCTGTTCTCCATAAAAGACAAATTGATTTACGTCACGAACAAATCCATCAGATATTTCTGATATATGGATTAATCCGCTGCTTCCATCAGGCAATAAAGCAAATGCACCATATGGTTGAATACCAGTAATGGTCACATCAACAATGTCACCTACATGAACTTGATGTTCCATTGCACGCCTCCAATCAACTGCATTATAGCATAATTATAATAGTGATAAAAGAATAGATAATAATAATTCTTTAATGTGAAAATTATATTCAAGTAGATGCATTAAGCATTGGTGTAATTAATCAGTTGTGAAATAAATATACTCCAAAAGAAGAATACTATTAATAAAATATATTGTAATAACTTTACAAAGAGAAAGTAAAATAGTATAGTTAGAGTATACTAACTTTAAAGGCGAAAAGGAATGGAAGGTTAATATGAAGAAAACAAATATAGTTGTACTTGCTTTACTTATATTTATGACTCAAGTGCCAGTACTTGCTTATAACTATTACTTTATGTATGATGATGATAATATTCCTATAGAATATAAATATGTTTTAGTTTCTGTCGGATGGATGATTGTCGTACTCTATATCATTCATTTTGTATTGGATTATATTAAAAATAACAGTGATGAATAATGTTGAAGAACCCTCAGGGGTTCTTTTATTATGCTTGATAAGAATCATAGAATATGTACAAAAAACAGTGAATTATGCTTAAAAATGTGCAATCTTATAAAATTGTCTAATAAATAAGTATGTTTTTTAGTGATTCTATAGAGTATATCACTTTTCTTTTTTATTTTGTGTGTTATAATGGTCAAGCAGAAGCGAGGTGAAATCATGGAAGAAAAGATTGAAGCCATTAAGGAAGTCATTCATAAGTTGAGACCCTATCTACAAAGAGATGGTGGAGACTTAGAATTCGTTGATTTCAAAGACGGCATCGTTTATGTACATATGCTTGGTGCATGTGCAGGCTGCATGATGTTAGATTCTACTATTAAAGATGGTGTTGAACAGATTTTAGTAGAAGAAGTTCCAGGCGTTATTGAAGTACAGGCAATTTAATTAAATATTTTTATACTCTTATTCAGAACCACACAGATGAGGATCGTTTTAAAGTGGTGGCAACCCTTATATAGAAGGTGCCTTGACCAAGCAAGTATTACTTGAACAATAAGAGGAAGCAGATTACTACGCTTTCCTCTTTGAGGAGAGCTTTTTTATTACAGGAGGAAAAGAAGAAAATGGAAAAGAACTTATTTACATCAGAATCTGTATCAGAAGGACATCCAGATAAGCTTTGTGATCAGATCAGTGATGCAATCTTAGATGAATGCTTAAGACAGGACAAATATTCACGTGTAGCTTGTGAATGTTTTGTAACAACTAATTTATTAGTCATTGGTGGAGAAATTACAACGAATGCGAAAGTAGATTATGAAGCAGTGGCTCGTGATGTAATGAGAAGAATCGGCTATACTGCTGAAGATTTAGGTATTGATGCAGATACTTGTGAAATCAAGGTAGTCATGGATACACAGTCTAGTGATATCGCATTAGGTACAAATGTAGAAGTAGGTGGTGCAGGTGACCAGGGTATCATGTTTGGTTATGCAACAAATGAAACTGAAACATATATGCCTTTACCAATCTCTATGGCTCATGAATTAGTACGTTATGCAAGTGAATTAAGACATAATGGTACATTCAAACATGCAAGACCTGATATGAAATCACAGGTTACTATTGATTATACAGATGAAAATAATCCAAAGGTTGATACAATTCTTATGTCAATCCAGCATGATCCAGATTTCAATGAAGAAGAATTCAAGACATTCATTAAAGAAAAGATCATGAAGGAAGTTGTAAGAAAACATCATATGAATGAAGACTACAAGGTATTCATTAACCCAACAGGAAGATTTGTTATTGGTGGTCCTCATGGTGATACTGGTTTAACTGGACGTAAGATCATCGTTGATACTTATGGAGGAATGGCTAGACATGGTGGAGGTGCATTCTCTGGTAAAGATCCATCAAAGGTAGATAGAAGTGCAGCTTATATCACTCGTTATATCGCTAAGAACATTGTTGCAGCAGGATTGTGTGATCGTATTGAAATCCAGTTATCTTATGCAATTGGTGTAAAGGATCCTACAAGTGTGCATGTTGATACTTATGGAACTGGTAAAGTAGCTGATGAAGTCATCTTAGATGCAATCAAGAAAGAATTTGATTTAACTCCTCAGGGCATCATCAATACATTAGATTTATTAAATCCAATCTATGGACCAACAGCTGCTTATGGACACTTTGGTCGTACTGATGTTGAATTCCCATGGGAAAAATTAAATAAAGTAGAAGACTTAAAGAAATACTTAGCTTAAAGAAGACATTAACGTCTTCTTTTTTTATATTTTATGTCAAGAGTGTTTTTTTAGTTTTTTTTATGTATAATATAGTTATAGAAAGAATTGTAAAGGAGGAATTAATTATGAAAGTTATTGTCAGAGGTAAAAACGTTGCAATTACAGATGCTATCGAGGATAAAATTACTAAAAAGTTAGCATTGCTCGACAAGTACTTCATCATGGGACAAGATGTGGAGGCTAAGGTTTTGATTAGAACTTACCCATTTGGTCAGAAAATTGAAGTTACAATTCCTACAGAGTATGTTCTTCTTCGTGCAGAAGAAACAAGTGATGATCTTTATGAAGCAATCGATTTAGTTATCGATAAGCTAGAAAGACAGATCAGAAAGTACAAGACAAAGTTAAGTAGAAAGTCAAAGAATAATAAACTCGCTTTCAACATTAACACTTTAGAAGCTCTTGAAGAACCTGAAGAAGAAGACGTTGTCGTTAAGACAAAAACAATTAATCCAAAACCAATGGACATGGAAGAAGCTATCATGCAGATGGAACTCATTGGTCATTCATTCTTCGTTTATAAGGACATCGAAACAAATACAGTATGTGTTGTCTATAAACGTAGAGATGGTGGATACGGTCTTCTTGAAACAGAAGAATAATAAAAAGAAATCTGGCTTTTGGCCAGATTTTTTTTATGTCCTTAAGAAATTCTTTATTTTCTTTCGTATATATTATTTGAGGGACACAAGATCTCCCTGCATAATATCCTGAGCTTTCATATACTTATCGATATCATTTAGAATTGTTGTTTTTTTGATAGACCATAAAGGAGCTACTAATTCTTCTAATGGTGCATCTCCAGTCAGTCTTTCTACGACTACATGATTTGGAATATATTCTAGTTGTCTTGCAACTAAAGAAATATATTCATCTCTTTCTAACATCTTAAAAGGATAATAGAGCTTATATAGACGACTATTTTGTGTGACATAGAGATTGTGAATCTTAATACCTTGAATATCTAGTTTTCCTACCGCTTTTGCAGTCTCCAACATCATCTCTATTGTTTCATTAGGTAAACCATTAATAATATGCACACAGACTTCTAAATGGTGTCTTCTTAACATAGAGAGTCCATCTAAGAATTCCTGATAAGTATGACAACGATTGATTTCTTTTGCAGTATTGTCATGAATAGTCTGTAAGCCTAATTCTATATAGACATCCGTTTTTCTATTTAATTCTTCTAAATAAGCACATATTTCTTCAGTGAGGCAGTCTGCACGTGTCGCAATCGCAATACCAACAACATCCTTCATACCAATAAATGGTTCATAGATCTTCTTTAACTGATCTAAAGAAGCATAGGTATTTGTATATGCCTGGAAGTAGGGAATAAAGACAGCTTCAGGCCACTTTCTTTTCATTACTTCAGCACCTGCTTTAAACTGTTCTAAAAGAGAATCACTATCTAGAATAAAGTCGCCAGAACCTTTCTCAGAACAGAATATACAGCCTCCAAAGCCTTTTGTCCCATCTCTATTAGGACAAGTAAAATGGGCATCTAAAGAGACTTTTGCGACTTTTTTATGATATCTCGTTTTTAAAAAATAATTGTATGTATGATAACGCTTGTTATCTAAAGAATATGGAAAAGGATTCATTTTTTATCACCTGGCTCATTATAACATAAAATGGAGGGAAAAATATGCTAGAACTTAAAGACTTAACTGTGAGTTATGATATTTGTATATTGGATCATGTGAATTATATATTTCCAGATACTGGTTTAGTAGGAATCAAAGGACCTTCAGGATGTGGGAAGTCTACACTTCTATATTGTTTATGTGGATTACTGCAACATAATGGCACAATTACTTTTAATCATGAAGTGATAGATAAAAAATTTAGTAAGATGATAGGCTTTATTAAACAGAATAATGATCTTATTCCTTCTTATACAGTAGAAGAGAATATCATGGCTGGATGTTATTTTGGACAGATTGGTTTTGATAAGAAAAAGATGGATAAGATTATTAGACGCTTAAAAATAGAAAAGCTTATGAAAAGATATCCTGATGAACTTTCTATTGGACAGATGAAACGTGTATCTATTGCCCGTGCCTTGTTAAAGGATGCACCTGTACTTTTATGTGATGAACCTACAGGTGCCCTTCATTATAAACAGGCAAAAGAGGTTATGACACTCTTAAAGGAAGTATCTGAAGATCGTTTAGTCATCGTTGTTTCTCATGATACATCCCTATTAGATGAATATGTCGATGTACTTATAGAGATGAAGAACCAGACATTACATACAATTAAAGACAATCATATAAATAAAGAAGTTCTTATTCCTCGACATAAGAGACACTTCTCTATGCGTTATAGTTTTAAAGAAGTATTGGGAGAAAGAAAGAGACTCGCATTACTCTCACTTTTTCAGATATTAGTCATTGTAACATCTCTAGTGATTATAAGTGGTTTAAATGGTCTTTCTACCTCTATAGAAAAATCTTACACGGAAGCACCACTTAAAGATATTGTAACTATATCCAGTCATGATGGAGAACCATTGTCTTTAAAAGAAAAAGGTACAAAACATTTTGATATAGAAAGTGGGTATATCAAAGGAGTTAATGCCTTGTTGATTCGTTTACCTGCTAAGAAAAATCATATCAAGCTGCTTTCAGGTCGTTTTCCTCATCATACAAATGAAGTCATTATTACTCATAATTTATCTCATAAACTCAAATCACAGTTCACATGTCATCTATTAGAAGATGAAACATATAAAGTAGTGGGAGTAATAGAAGATAATTTCTATCAGGATCAATTGGTTTGTTTCCATCATGATATAGATAAGACATATCCAGATTTATTAAGAGATGACAAAATAGATGTAGTCACAAAGGCTCCCGAAACACTTATTAAACGTTATGAAAAGAACTATGAAGTAGATAATGATGTATATATGAAGAAGATGAGTTATGGAACACTTATTTCTATTGGTCGTATGATTGCGTTAGTTTATATGATGATCAGCTTATTTGTGGCAATAGAACTTACAAAAACAGTCTTCTCTTCTTTATATTTAGAAAGAAGCCGTTCTCTTGCTTTGAAAATTTCTATGGGTGCATCTTATAAACAATTACAGCGTGAATCAAAGATAGAAATACTTATTATAGGCACATTTATTTACTTTATCAGCATAGTGATGTTTATTGTTATTCTTACTATTCTCCCGCTCACATCCTTTAAGAGTTATTTCCATTTTACCTGTCTTGCATCTCCTTATTATTTCTATATTATTTTCTATTTTCTCTATCTTCTTATACTCATACTTTCTGCATCTGCACCGTTTATTCGTATTAAGAAAGAAAGTATAGTCTCATTACTCAGGGAGGAATAATATGATTCAACTTAAATCAATCAACAAGCGTTATCTACATGAACATGTCTTAGAAAACATTACTTGTACTCTTCCTGATACAGGATTTGTATCACTTGTTGGGCCAAGTGGATGTGGAAAAAGTACTTTACTTCATATTATTGCTGGACTTGATCATGATTACTCAGGAGAAGTGATATATGAAAAGAATAAGAAAGTTTCTATCATTTTTCAGGATTTTCATCTTATACCTTGGCTTTCTATTAATAATAATATACGTTTATATGATTACTTTCATAAATCATCCTACATACTGGATGAAACATTGACTAAACAATTTAAGAATACTTCAGTTAATGATCTTTCCTTAGGACAAAGACAACGAGCAGCGATAGAGCGTGCACTTTATTATGATCCAGAAATTGTTCTATGTGATGAACCAACAGCTTCACTTGATCCAGATAATGCAGAGAGAGTATTAAAGATATTGAAGCAGCGTTCTCATTCTTCTCTTGTATTATTTGTATCCCATGATGAAGCATCAGTAAAACAATATAGTGATCGTATTATAGAGATGAAGGATGGATGTATTATAAAGGATACACTTATTCAAAAGACAGAAAGTTATCCTCAAGAGAACCATACCAATAATAAGCTACGACATTTTCCTATACTTAAACTGACCATTCAGTCCTTCTTGAGCAGTCGTAAAAGATTTTTTAAGATGTCATTTTCTCTAGCTATCGCATTATTCTGTTTGATGATGACATTTACCTTTACATTCTCTTTTCGTAATACTATTTATCAATATCTTTCTTCGTTGATTCCACAAAAGTCTATTACTTATAAATTACGTAATGATGATCCTTTATCTTTAACTCATTTCAATGAAGCATCCTATCATTATTTAAATCTTGATGATTATGATCTCATGGGAATCTCTCATAATAGTCAACGTTATCAAAAGAATGACGTATTATTTATATCAGATGACTCGTCCTATACCACTCATTATATATATGGTAGAGCTCCACAAAATAATGATGAAATCGCGGTACCTCTTTCTACTGCAAGAAAGCTTGCACAAAAGAATAAGGTCAATACATTACTTAATACAACTTGGACAATCTATTATAAGCATCAATTAAAGATAAAGGGAAAAGAAGTAAAGATAGTTGGTATTTCTCCACAAACCTATAATTATGATGCTTTCTATATGTATGAATATGCAAATTATCATTGGATAGAGTCCATCTTTAATCAAACACCGACTGCAAGATATGGTATGTTGAAATATAAGGAAGATAAATCCATTATAGATTCTTTAAAAAAGAATTATCCTGAATATGAGTTTAAAGCAATGGGGGAATCAACTCAAAAAACTTTTAATCAGAATATGAATAGAATCCAGATGGTTCTAGTGGTATTCTCTATTCTCACAATACTTTCTTCTATATTTATGATAATGGAAATCATGATTCTTCATGCGATGCATTTAAAGAAGGATCATGCCATCATGAAGGCCTATGGTGAAAAGAAAAAACATATTTTTAAGATGTCTTTCTATCAATGTTTGATTCTCCATTCTTATAGCTATGTGACAGCTTCACTCATATTACTTGGTATTATGAAGATAATGAATCAAATAATCCCACAGATTACAGACTTTCCTATGCATCTTACATTCCAACCTCTTATTATGTTGATATTGTGGATTGGTTCTTTCTTATTAGTTTGTTTCTCTACGCTATTTAGTATTCTTTATATTATCAAGCTCAATCCATCCCGCATCCTTAAAATGAGATGATACTTCTTGCAAATAATGGGAAATTATGATAAGGTGTGTAAGTATATAAAAGTCAAGGAACTAGAGTAGTAGATGGGCATACTTTTTAAGAGAACTTATGGCTGGTGTGAATAAGTAAAGTTATCCATTGAACTCGCTAGGGAGATGGGTCTGTGATAAGCAGATCACGTATTGCTGCGTTAAAGCATTAAGCGCATGAATCAGTCTTCATGAACTAAGGTGGTACCGCGAGTTCTCGTCCTTAGACATGAGGACTTTTTTTATTTTAAAAGTGGAGGAGACAAAATTATGGCTTATGATCATAAAATAGCAGAAAAGAAATGGCAGAAATACTGGGAAGAGAATAAGACATTCGAAACAGATGTTTATGATTTCTCAAAGCCTAAATACTATGCCTTAGACATGTTCCCTTATCCATCAGGACAAGGTCTTCATGTTGGACATCCAGAAGGATATACAGCAACTGACATCATGTCAAGAATGAAGAGAATGCAGGGATATAACGTATTACACCCAATGGGATTTGACTCATTTGGTTTACCTGCTGAACAGTATGCAATCAAGACAGGTAACCACCCTGAAGGATTTACATTAAAGAATATTCAGACTTTCACTAAACAGTTAAAGATGTTAGGTTTCTCATTTGACTGGGATAAGCAGGTATCTACTTGTGATCCTAGCTTCTATAAATGGACTCAGTGGATTTTCAAACAGCTATATGAAGATGGTTTAGCTAGATATGTAGATATTCCTGTTAACTGGTGTGAAGAATTAGGTACAGTACTTGCGAACGATGAAATCATCGATGGTAAGAGTGAACGTGGTGGATTCCCTGTTATTCGTAAGAATATGAAACAGTGGGTTATTGATATTCCTAAATATGCTGAAAGATTACTTGCAGGCTTAGAAGAAGTTGATTGGCCAGAATCTACTAAAGAAATTCAGAGAAACTGGATTGGTAAATCAATCGGTGCTCATGTTGATTTTAAGGTAGATGGTTATGATGATAAATTCACAGTATTCACAACACGTTGTGATACATTATTTGGAGCTACTTATTGTGTATTAGCACCAGAACATGAATTAGTAGAAAAGATTACGACTCCTGATAAGAAGGATGAAGTAAAAGCTTACTTAGATGTATGTGCAACTAAGTCAGAACTTGAAAGAACTGAATTAAATAAAGAAAAGACAGGTGTCTTCATTGGTGCTTATGCAATCAACCCAGTAAATGGTAAGAAGATTCCAATCTGGATTTCTGACTATGTATTAGCTGGTTATGGAACAGGTGCTATTATGGCTGTTCCTGCACATGATGATCGTGACTATGCTTTCGCAAAGAAGTTTGGTATCGATATTATTCCAGTATTAGAAGGTGGAGATGTTACTAAGGAAGCATGGACACAAGATGGTGTACATATTAACTCTGACTTCTTAAATGGTTTAGATAAACAGGAAGCAATCGATAAGATGTTAGACTGGTTAGAAGAACATCATTGTGGTTCTAAGCATGTTAACTATCGTTTAAGAGAATGGATCTTTGCAAGACAGAGATATTGGGGTGAACCAATTCCAATCATTAACTTTGATGATGGGACATCTGTTGCTTTGAGTGATGATCAGTTACCACTTATCCTACCTGAACTTGAAGATTATAGTCCATCAAAGACTGGTTCTTCTCCATTAGATAAGGCTGTTGACTGGGTTAATGTAGAAGTAGATGGTAAGAAGGGTAAGAGAGAAACAAGTACAATGCCTGGTTCTGCAGGATCTTCTTGGTACTTCTTAAGATATATTGATCCACATAACGATAAGGCTATTGCAGATCCAGAATTATTAAAGCACTGGATGCCAGTTGATTTATATGTTGGTGGACCAGAACATGCAGTAGGACACTTATTATATTCACGTATGTGGAATAACTATTTATATGACAAGGGTATCGTACCAGTTAAAGAACCATTCAAGAAGCTATACCATCAGGGTATGATTCTTGGTCCAAATGGTGTGAAGATGTCTAAGTCAAAGGGTAATGTTATTAATCCAGATGATATTGTAGAAGCATATGGTGCAGATACATTGCGTTTATATGAAATGTTTATGGGTCCTCTTGAAGCATCTAAACCTTGGAGTGAAACAGGTGTAGAAGGTTCAAAGAAATGGCTAGAACGTGTTTATAGATTATTTGTTGAATCTGATAAGTTAACTGATACAAATGATGGTTCATTAGACTTCGTATATCACTCAACAGTTAAGAAGGTTACTGAAGACTATGAAAACCTTGGCTTTAATACAGCTATCTCACAGATGATGATCTTCATCAATGAAGCATATAAGGCTAAAGCAGTTTATAAGCCATATGCAGAAGGTATTGTTAAGATGCTTTCATGTATTGCGCCTCATATCTGTGAAGAAATGTGGGAAAAACTTGGTCATGAAGGAACAATTGCTTATGAAGCATGGCCAACATATGAAGAAGACAAGCTTGTTGTATCTACAATTGAAATTGCAGTACAGGTAAATGGTAAAGTACGTGGACGTTTATCTATTAATAAGGATCAGGAAGCTGAATCTGTTAAACAGCAGGCATTAGAACTTGAAAATGTTAAGGCACATACTGATGGTAAAGAAATTAAGAAAATCATTTATGTTCCTAACAAGATTGTAAATATTGTGGTTAAATAATTCGTTAAGGCATCTCTTAGGAGATGTCTTTTTTTATTACAAAGAACCAATAATGTGAAATAAGTGATACACTATAATTAGGAAGATGGAGGTATCATTAATGTTTTATAGTATAGGGGATGTTTCAAAAATACTGAATGTATCAAAAGAAATGATACGATATTATGAAAAACAGGGAGCATTGAAGCCTGCTCGTAAAGAAAATAATAATTATCGTTCTTATTCTACAATGGATATATTCTTTTTGATGGAAATGATTAGATATCAGGCATTAGGGCTTACTACTACTGAAATAAATCAGCTATTGAATAATAATTACATGCAAAGTTATTCAGATTGTTTATCAAACTATCATAAGAAACTAGAAAAAGAAATTACATTTAAACTGGTTTTGAAGGATCGTATAAAAGAAATGGCTGATAGAGCTAAAACGAGTCAATTAAACATTAATCATTATTGGTTTAAAAATGTAGATGAACATGAGTATGTATTTTTATGCAAAGGAAAAGATGATTGTTATGGTGAGATAGAATTAACAAAAGAAAATAGAAATATAATGTTTGCTGGACAGAATTTTACTTTTTTTTGAAAGCATGGTTATTTTTAATGAAGAGGATGAAAACTGGGTTTATGCAATTAATACTAATTACAAAGAAACACTTAATATAGAAATGTCTGATGCAATCAAGCAAAAAAGCCAATTATGTATTTGTACAATGATTGATATGTCAGAGGTAGGCTGCTTTAATAGAAAACTATTAGAACCAATATTAAAATATATCGAGGAACACCAAATGACTATTGTTGATAAAATACGTGGTATTATTATCTGCAGAGGTTATCAAAATAATAAATATCAAAGAATAATGGAAATTCAAATTCCTATAAAACCTTGAAGGGCTTTCAAGGTTTTTTTATGCTTTTTGAGAATAATATCACAATACATCTCTTGAATACTTGTGAAAAATAAATCTTGACCTTGAAATAATTACACCCATTAGAATAAAGATAGAAGATAAAGGAGACTGAAATTATGTATTCAAAATTATTTACACCTTATAAGGTAGGAAATTGTGAGGTTCCTAACCGACTAGTCGTACCAGCAATGGTTACAAATTATTGTACTGAAGATGGATTTCTAACAGAACGTTATATGAAATACATCGAGGAGAAGGCCAAAGGTGGATGGGGTATGATTATCACTGAAGACTACAGTGTTACTCCGCATGGAAAGGGATACCAATATATCCCAGGATTTTATAAGGATGAGCATATTGAATTAAATAAAGAACTTACAAAAATGGTTCATTCATATGGCTCAACTATTTTTTGTCAGATGTACCACCCTGGAAGACAGAGTTCTCATTTTGTGAATGGTGGTGTACAGCCTATTGCACCTTCAGCTACTAAAGACCCAATTTGTATGGATCTTGCAAGAGAAATGACTGTTGAAGAGATTCATACTTTAGTGAATGAATTTGCGTAAGCAGCAAGAAGATGTAAAGGATCAGGGTTTGATGGTATTGAACTCCATTGTGCTCATGGATATCTTTTGGCTGAATTCCTAAGCCCATATGTCAATAAGCGCACAGATGAATATGGAGGATGTTTTGATAACCGTGTAAGAATTGTGGATGAGATTCTTGTTGCAATGAGAGAAAAAGTAGGAGATTTTCCAATTCAAGTACGTGTTTCATCTTGTGAGTTTGTACAGGGTGGACGTACAGAAGCAGAGACTTATCAATTAGTGAAACATTTGGAAAGAATTGGATTTGATGCAATTCATGTATCTAATGGTGTTTATGCAGCACCTGCTGAAAAGCAGATTATTGCGCCGATGTTCACGGATCATGCATTAAATATGGAAAGATCATATAATATTAAAAAGATTGTAGATATTCCAGTTATTCTAGCAAATAGAATTAATGAACCTGGTATGGCTGATATTTTATTAGATATGGATAAATGTGATTTTGTCGGTATGGCAAGAGGTTCTTTGGCTGATCCTATGCTTCCTAAAAAAGCAAAAGAAGGAAAAATGGATCAGATTAATTACTGTATTGGATGTTTACAGGGATGTGAGTGGGCTCTATTTGATGGAAAAGGTGTGACATGTTTAGTTAATCCTAGAGTAGGTAGAGAATATGAATGTGATTTAACACCTGTAAAAGAACCTAAAAATGTTATGGTTGTAGGTGGTGGACCAGCTGGATTAATGGCAGCAAGAACTGCAGCTATTAGAGGACACAATGTTTCACTCTATGAATCTAAAAAATCATTAGGTGGTCAATTTGAAAGCGCTGCTTATCCAATTGGAAAAGGTGAATTATCTACATTTACATCATCAATCAGAGCTAATTTAGAAGCACTAAATGTACCTGTTCATTTAGGAACAGAAGTCACTGAAGAATTAATTCAGAAAGTACGTCCTGATGCGATTGTTTTAGCGACTGGTGCAAAACCATTTATGCCTCCTATTAAAGGTATTGATCAGGAACATGTACATTTTGCAGAAGATATGTTATTAGGTAAGTATGATTATCCTAATGGACCTATTGTAGTATGTGGTGGTGGAGAAGTTGGTTCAGAAACAGCACACTATTTACAGGAAAAAAATCATCAGGTAACTATTGTAGAAATGCAAAGTGATATTCTAAATGATATGATGCCTATTTCAAGAGAATATTTATTAAAGATGATGAGAGAATCAGGTGTTAATGTAAAAACTAATTTTAAAGTAAAAGAAATCACAAAAGATGCAGTAATCGGTGAAAATCAAGAAGGTCAATTAGTATCATTACCAGCAGAAATGGTTGTTTCTGCATTTGGATATAAATCATATAACCCATTAGAAGAAATGGCTCGTAATAACTGTAAAGAAGTATATGTGATTGGTGGGGCTGTGAAGGCAGGTAGTGCTATTCCAGCTACAAAAGAAGGATTAGAAGTAGGATTAAAACTTTAAACGAAACAATGACATCTCATTTTTGAGGTGTCTTTCTTTTTGTAGGAAATGTTAGAATCTATAAGTATTTTTTCTAATGATTGAGTATTAAATAGTAGAGATACTTTTTAGCTACTTAATGATTAGGGGATGAATTAAAAAGCGTTTAGTTCTCTTTATAGGTGAAGGACACTTAATAAATTAGAAAGAGGAAATTCATTTTTGGCAATAGGTTATAATTATGGTATAATTATCTCATGATAAGGAGGTGTTAAAGATGCCACAAATCATTCCAATTAAAGATTTAAAGAAAACTTCGGAAATTTCTGAGATGTGTCATAATACAAACGATCCTATATTTATTACCAAAAATGGTTATGGAGATATGGTGATTATGAGTATGGAGGCATATGAAGAAGCAATGAAAAAAATAGATATATACAGAAATATTGAAATTTCTGAAGAACAAGTGAAGAATGATCAAGTAAAAGATGCCAAGAAATCACTTGAAAACATGAGGGCAAAATATGAGTTATAGGCTAAATATTACTAAAAATGCAGATGAGCTGTTGGATCGTCTTGTTTATTACTTGATTTATTGTTTAAAAAATAAACAAGCTGCTAGACATCTGTTAGATGGCATTGATATGATTTATGATAATCTTATTGAAAATCCATATCAATACCCACCATGTATTGATCAATATTTAGCTGAAAAGCATTACAGAAATGCAATTGTTCCTCAAATGAATTACAGTGTTGTTTATGATATTAAAGATGATGAAGTAAATATTTTAGGTGTATTTCATCAGCTTGAAAATATTAAAGATAAACTTTAAAGGTATGCTTCTATGGTAGAATTAATGTATCATAAAAGGCGGATTTTTCTGTCCGCCTTTTACACTATCTGAAACCATAATGAGTTAATTACCCATTACAGCATCTTTTAATAATGCATGTATTTTTATTTTATATGATATATAAAGCAGTACTGCTGCACCTGTCCATGCGAGTACTTCTGCAAGATAAATACCATTCTGACCTAAAAATATAGGGAAGATGAGGGCAACACCTACACGAATAACGAGTTCCACAATGCCTGACACCATTGGTATAAATGTATTTTCCATTCCCTGCAGTGCACTTCTATATGAATGCAGCATATAGAGAATTGGTAGACATACTGCCATAATGAAGAGATACTTATAAGAAATAGTAAGTACCTTATTAATCTGATCAGGTGTACCTGAAATAAAGAGTAATAAGATATGCTTACCAAATAAAACCATTGAGGCACCAATAATCACTGAAGTACAGAATGATAAGAAGGCTGCCTGTGCCACACCTTTTTTAATACGTTCATACTGCTTAGCACCTAGGTTCTGGCTATTGAATGTTGTAATCGCATAACCAAATGAAATAGCAGCTACTTCTAATAAACCATATAATTTATTTGTGGCAGTAAATCCTGCAATAAATAAGAATCCAAAACGATTGACTACTGACTGTACCATAATACCACCAATAGAAATAATGAGGTTCTGGAAGGCAAGAGGTGAACCTAACTGTAATAAGTTCTTGATGATCTTTTTCTCAAACTTAAATTTAGTGAGTTCTAACTTGAATGGTAATTCTTTCTTCAACATATAGAGACAGAATATTGTAGTTAAGAACTGCGCTAATAATGTCGCAATCGCAGCACCTGCAATACCCCATTTAAATATCACTACAAATAATAAATCTAAACAGATATTTGTGATTGCTCCTCCAATCATTGCGAGTAATGGTGTGCGGCTATCACCTAAAGAACGTAATATACTAGAAAAACAGTTATAAAACATTGTGATCGTCAAACCACCGGACATGATTCTTAAATACGTAATAGAACCTTGAATAACGTTAGATGGTGTATTTAATAGAGTTAATAATGGAACGATAGATAATTCTGCAACAACTGTTGTAAGAATGGAAAAGAAAGCACATAAGAAGAAAATCATATGCATAGATCTTTTCATATTCCCATAATCTTCAGCGCCAAAAGTACGTGAGATACGAATAGAGAATCCCTGTGTAAAGCCCATTACTATTCCTAAAATAGCCCAGTTGATCCAGTCTGCAGCACCTAGACTCGCCAAGGCATTAACACCTAAGAACTGACCTACAATCATTGTATCTACCATTGTATATAATTGTTGTAGGATATTACCTAACATAAGTGGTAATGCGAATAAGAATATAAGCTTTAATGGTTTCCCTTTAGTCATGTTCTTCATCTTTATTTCCCTCCACACAATGCGACTATCATATCATATTATTTATAACTAACTCTAGAGGGAATTTTCAATAATTAAGAAAGTATTAATAATTGATAGGAATGTAAATGATATAATGATACATAAGAGGGGATATTTATGAATATATTAGTTGTAGATGATGAAAAAGAGATTACAGATTTAATACAAATCTATTTAGAAAATGAGAATTTTACTGTATATAAGTACTATTCAAGTCAGGATGTATTAAGAGATATTGATGATTTAAAGATAGATTTGGCTATCTTAGATGTAATGATGCCTGATATGGATGGTTTTTCTTTATGCAATACATTAAGAAGAAAGTATAAGTTTCCTATTATTTTTGTGACCGCAAAGGTAGAGGATATTGATAAAATCAATGGTTTAAGTATTGGTGCAGATGATTATGTCACAAAACCATTCCAGCCATTAGAACTTGTTGCGCGAGTCAAAGCACAGCTAAGACGTTATAAGAATTATAATGAAAAAGAAGAAAAGAATGAAATAGATTTTAGAGGAATACGTATTAATAATGATACAAGAGAATTCTATTTTAATGAAAAGAAGATAGAACTGACTAAAACAGAATTTGCGATATTATGGGAATTATGTCTTCATAAAGGAAATGTTGTAAAGAGTGATGACTTGTTTTTAAAGGTCTGGGGAGAAGATTATTATAAGAGAGATAATAATACAATTATGGTGCATATTAGACACTTACGTGAAAAGATGCATGATGGTGGAAGAAATCCTAAATATATAAAGAAAGTTTATGGAGTAGGCTATAAGATTGAAAAATAAAGGATGGATGATATGGAAACTAATACGATCTTAAAGAAGATTTATAAACGTACACTACTACAATATATAGCTTATACAGTAGGGCTGTTAGTTGTTTTTGTATTGGCAGTCTATCTAGCTGCTTTTTTTGATTTTCAATGGGTCTATGATTTTGATTCTAATATTTATACGTTTCTAGCGTTCTTTTATAATATTGTGAAGAATCCACTCTCGCTTCTGTTGTTTTTATTAATCTGTATAGTGATTTCTTTTGCGTTTATGATTCATCATCTTTATAAACAGACATCCTATTATATGGATGCATTGACTCATGCATCTCATGAATTAATAGATAAGAGTGTAGACTATATCACATTACCAGAAGAACTTTATGATATAGAAAGACGATTTAATGAACTAAAGAGTGAATCAATAAAGAATGAGAGACTTGCAAGAGAGAATGAACAGAAGAAGGATGAACTCATTGTTTATTTAGCTCATGATATTAAAACACCACTTACTTCCATGATTGGTTACTTATCTTTATTAGATGAAATTAAAGATATGCCTGATAGTCAAAGAGAGAAGTATATTAATGTTGCATTAGATAAATCTTATCGCTTAGAAGATCTCATTAATGAATTGTTTGAAGTGGCTCGTTATAATTCAGAAAAGATTATTTTAGAAAAAGAAGATTTAGATATTCGTCTGATGCTCGAACAAATCATTGATGATTTCTATCCTGTATTAGTAGAACAGGAAAAGAATATCCATCTTAATCAAGATGAAGATATCATATTATATGGTGATGCCGATAAACTCAGCAGAGTCTTTAGTAATGTGATTAAGAATGCGATTAGCTATAGTAAGGATCATACTGATATTAATATTGATGTTCATAGTACGCATGATGATGTCATTATTAAAGTTATCAATAAAGGAAAAGAGATACCTCAAGAAAAACTAAATCGTATATTTGAAAACTTCTATCGTTTAGATTCAGCACGTACTTCAAGAACAGGTGGAAGCGGTTTGGGTCTAGCTATTGCCAAGGAAATAGTAGAACTCCATCATGGTTCTATCTTTGCATCAAGTGATAAAGAAGAAACAGTCTTCACCATTACTCTTCCAAAAAATTAAGAAGTTCATAAGAATTCTATAAGAATGTATTAAAGAAGCATCTTCATTTGTATTGGTAAAATACAAGTAATGAAGATGCTTTTTTAAGGAGATGAAAACATATGAAAAAAATAATTATTGTATTACTTTGTGTATTCTCAATTCTTATAGGTCATATAGCTTATAATATAAGTGGAGGTGTAAGTGGACTGAGAGAAGATATTGGTTTAGAAATAAAAGCGCGTTTTAATCCTAAACTACGTACTATATTAAATAATAAGAATCAATATCCTGATACAATGATTCAAGCACTTTATCGTAATGAAGAACTCATTGATTTTGTTTACAACTATCCAAGTAAAAAAGGACATGTTTATACAAATATAATAGGTCCAGTCACAAAAGGACGTTATCCTCTCTTGCTTCAATATGATCAAAGATGGGGTTATGGAAAGTATGGATATAATGTGATTGGCATGAATGGTTGTGGTCCTACAAGTGCCGCAATGATTATTGCAGGGCTTACTGGAAGAAATAACATTACTCCTTATGATGTGGCATCATATGCATATAATCATGGCTATTATCAAGATGGAACATCCTGGGCTTTCTTTACTGAAGGTATGAAACATTATGGTATTCATGGAAGAAACATACCCCTCTCTTATTCTTCTATGAAGAATGAAATCATGAATGGTAGACCTCTTATATGCAGTATGAAACCAGGAGACTTTACTACTACAGGACATCTTATCGTTATTAGAGGAATGAAGCAGGGGATGTTTATTGTGAATGATCCTAACTCTATAAAAAGAAGCAATTGTTTATGGAGTTATGATACTCTTTCTAAACAGATTAGAAATATATGGTCTTTCTCAAGATAGGATTATAATCAATAAAATCGTTGAGTGATTTTTGTTGATAATTTGAAGTGATGAGATATGTTTATCCAAGACTATTAAAGACAATATGATGATTTTTAGCTCATCTAAAATGAGTAATAGTAAATATAAATATGATAAACATGGATAGAAGTCATATGTTTTCTTATATTTATAGAGAGGAGGAATACATATGAAGAGAGTTCTCACTATTCTATTATGTTGTTTGATGGCTTTCGGATTATCAGGATGTGGTAAGTCTAAGGTAGAAGACGCAAAGAAAAATCTGCAGGAAAGCTATGAAAAGTATGGCTTTATAGAAAAAGAAACAGTAGATGTATTAGTTGCAAAATTCAATACTGAAGTAGTAGATCATAGTTCACTTAACGTTGCTTCAACTGATTATTTAACAAAAGAAAATAATCAGTACTGGTATGGACTTCTTGAAGGTGTTTCTTTAGTCGTTGTACCTGAAAAGTATACGGGAGATCAGGCAACTGATATTGTAGACTATATGCTTATTTTCGTTAATAAGACAAGTAAATATAATGATGAGGCACTTACATATACAAAAAAACTTATTAAAGCAAATTATAATAAAGCAACGGATACTGAGATTGATACATTACTCAAAGAAGCAAAAGATAAATCGAGTAGTGGTAAAACAGCATATAATGGAAAAGGCATTTCTGTTGGTTATTTAGATAAGGATGACTATTATCAATATCAGGTATTAAGATTCTATAAATGATAGTTGATTATTGTTTGGATTGTGTTTCTAATAAGCCTAGAAGGAGTGTCCTCTGCCCATATCTGGCGGGGGGTGCTCCTGTTTTTATAATGAGATAAATATTATAATATAGTTGTAAAAGTAATTGTAGATAAGAAATGGTATAATACTTATATAAGAAAGTTCTTTTTCTGTATCTATATAAAAGATAAGAAGATGTAAAGGAGAAAGAACTTAATTAACAAGAAGGTAAATCTATTATGAAAAACGAATAGATTTTGTTTGAAACAGCAGATAAAGAAATTAAACTTAATGCGCCTGTTAATAATGATATCGTGTGGTTGAATTATTTGAGAGACATATCAAGACGCTAGGTAAACATATTAGGGATGCATTGAAAGAAGAATTGAATCGTTCAGTTGTCGTAAGTTTTGCGACAACTGCTTCTATTAATGATATAAGACAAATGCAAAAGGAGGTCTGTCTTATGTATGTATTATTTATTTGTAACTTGTTGATTCCTGTTGTTGTGATTGTAACAGGAAGAATCATGTGGAAACATTATCCCAAAAATATAAATGGTTTGGTAGGATACAGAACAACGCGTTCAATGAAAAATATGGATACATGGAGATTTGCGAATGAGTATTGTGGAAGACTTTGGTATAAGATGGGTTTATTCATGCTTGCTTTTTCAGTTCTTGTTTCTGTATTACTATTACGTACTAATGACAATACATATAGTATGATTTCTCTTATCTTTGTCCTATTGCAATGTATTATTCTAATCGTATCTATTATTCCAACAGAACTTGCTTTAAAAAAGATGTTTTATGAAGATGGAACAAGAAAGTAAATCAAAATGAGAGGTGATAAAAATTGGAATTAAATATCAACTCGCCTGCTTATTTTACTCAGCAATATGGCGTGAATGAAGGTGTATACTACTATTGTAAAAAATGTCATGAATACTTCAAAGATAAGGAATATAGCGAGACTTTGAAAATAATTGGTATATGTCCTCAATGTGCTCCTAAGGATTTGTATCAAAAGGGAATGTGGAAAGACAAAGTTAGATTTATTGGAAATGGAAGTTGTGCCAGCATTGATATTAGAATTGATTTTGATCAATATTATAATGCGACAGACGAGGAAAAAGTTACTATTATTAGAAATACTGTTATTAGAGCAGTAAAAAAAGTTAAAACCAAAGGTAAGTTTGATTATGAAAGATTTTACCAAGATTTACAGAATGTTATAGAAAACTAATTATTGCGACAATATCAGGTTCATGAAAGGAGAACAAATTATGTACAAGTATGCATATGAAACTGTAAGCTGTCATCTAAGTGGTTATGGACTAGGTGCAGGTACTGTATATTGTATTGATGATTATCGGTCTATTATTGAGAAAAGAGCTTCACAAGGCTGGCGATATGTTGGATATGTTCCTGTAAAACAGCGTGGAACTGGACATGTACAGGTAATGGATCTGATTTTTGAAAAAGAATATTAAGTTAAGAAACAAGGTGCAGAAAAAACTCTTTGATTATCATTCATCTGAAGTCCTTTTCTTGATAAAAAATACATATAAAAAACACATAGAGTCCATAACAATTACATATCTAAATACTATACTAGTAAACATTGAGGTGATAGAAATGGATTGTTTATTTGTGTTTTTAGAAAGTTTTTTTAATACAGTAGATGAAGATGAATAACAGTGAGTTGTTAGTCTTTTGGTGGTGAATATATGTTTGGCGAAAGTATTTTATGGTGGTTAAAGAATAATCGTTCAGCTGTTCATTCTATAAGAGCTAATGTACTTACAAAAGAAATGAATGGTCATAAGTACTATATTTGTTTTGGGTTAGAAGATGGACAGATGAAGAGATTTCCTGTAGATTATTATGCTTATATATCTCTAAAAGAAGGAGAAGAAGGTATATTAATGTATCAAGGAAATAGATTTATAGAATACGACAGAGGTGGAGAATAATATTTTCTTCACCTCTTTTTTTGCTTATGAAATTAACTTAAGCGATAGTCTATTCGTGTAAGATAATTAAATGAATAGGAGATGAATGAAGAGAAGAAGGGCTAAAGTAGATTGAAGATGGTATGGTTGTTTGTCTTGACGGTGGAGAAACGAATGTAGAGTATTTAAATGAAGCTCAAAAAGATGTAAGTGAAGTGGCACTTTCATTTGTGAGAGAGCAGGCTTGTATTCAGGCTGTCATTGCATATACAGCAGATGGACACATTGGAACCATTAAAAATGGAGAGACAAGAGACGCTTTACTTTACTAAATTGAAGATATAGAGTATTATATAAGTAACAAATATTATAAAACATTAGAAAATACAAGTGAAGTCATAAAAATACTTACTAAAAACCGAAAATAATTTGGCATAGTTTACTTATTTAAATAAATTAAAGCCTAAAGAATACTTTTCGTGCAATAAAAAA
>ERZ833608.667-NODE-667-length-27319-cov-10.898658_pt1 | contig 27319 bp, 22 predicted proteins | sample MGYA00519694_ERZ833608 | MGnify/ENA primary metagenome ERZ833608 (study PRJEB31850, sample SAMEA3708742) | human gut metagenome | biome: human gut; feature: human-associated habitat; material: faeces | place: China | collected 2014 ... | reverse complement strand
TTCTTTTTTGACATAAGGCTACCTCCATAGAAATAGTAACATGAATATATTTGTTAGACAATATATAGAAAAACTATACAATCGTTGACAAAGATATAGATACATGATAGCATTTAAATGCGGTAAACGTTTACATTGCCACAACTAATAGGAGGATAAAGAAAACAAAAATAGTGTAAAAAAATTCTTGATTGTTTTATCATGCATTTTTACTTGTGTATTACCTGTAAAAGTATTTGCGGCTGAAGATGAAGTATTAGAGTGTATTACAGATTTTCTATCTACTTGCTAAATTAAATCGCAAAATTTATCTGTTTCTGAATCAGTACCCACGTATAAAGATGGAAAAGTATTAACAACTGATAGAAAAATACAGTTTAAAGTAGGCAATTTAACTTACACAAGTGTAACTTATTTGAAATTAAGTTAATGATAATTAGTTTTCTTTGTTCACATTTTAAGATAATCTATTAATTATAAAGGAGATTATATGAAATCTAAAAAGACTATTGTAACCATTATTGTTTGTTTATTAATTGCTGTTGTTGCTGTGTTTGTAGTACCTAGTTCTGATTCTTATCTATTAGAAGTCACTGCAAGTGGAGAAAAGAAGAAAGAATATTCTTTATATAAATCAACTTCTATTTCTAATAAGCTTAAAGGTGTTGATTTTGTTGATCATCTACCTGATGGTATACAAAAATATGATGAGAGTAAAATGCGTTATGGTTCACCTTCGTATACAGTTGTATTAAAGGAGAATGCATATCGTTTTTACAGAATATCAAATAGTTCAGATGTACTTGTAACTAAATCAAATAAGAGTGATGATTCCAAAATAAAAGAATATGCTAGAATAGATAAAGATAGTTTTAAGAAACTTGCATCATCAACAAATTATGTTGATTACGATCAACTAGATTACTGGAATTAGAAATAATTTAAAGGAGAGCTTACAGGTGGCTCTCCTTTTAAATTATTTCTAATAAAATAAAACCTTTCGCTTGTATTATTAATTTAAAGCGAAAGTAGAGTATAAATCTCTTAGTTCACGAAATGTATTGCTGTATCTAAAGTAACGATTTACTTAGACAGAGTGTTAATTTTTGAAAATACTTCAGCCATTTTCACATTAAATATAAATAGTTTATCATTTGATTTTATATATAAATACCTACTATCTTCTACATCATTACATGATATCAAATAATAATCTCCATATTCGGTATTATTGAACCATCCGGCAGTGTAATTTTTATTAAATTGTCCTTTTACTTTCTTACCAAAATAAAATTGATCGATGTATTTTATCTCATTAATCTCTGAATAATAAATGCTTTCTTCACTACATAATGGTGCCTTTATAGATATTTTTTCATTATCATAATTGACCATCGGTTCAGACTGAAAATCTACTATAGTAAAAGCAATTATCATAATAGGAAAAATAAGAATGAAAACAGAAATTAATTTGCTCATTTTTTTTGACATTTTCTAACGCCTCCGTTAATAAATTTTGTAGGTCTTAATGTACTGGTCTTAGTATATCAGTTAGTCAAATTTGCACATATTGACTTTAAATTAAGCGTGAACTATAATAATTGTGAACGATGGAACAACCAGTAAGCGGTTGTCCTTGGGTTTTATATGATTGAAATGACTATCTCAAACTTTTCCCGAGGCTGAGGTAGTTATTTTTTTGCACTTTTATCTATAATGATAAGAAGTAACTTTACAATGATTCCTATAATAGACACAATAAATGCTAACGATGTTAACACCACCATGACTGTTTCATATGTTGTCATTGCGCATCACCTCCGTTTTTCAGATTTTCCCAAAACTTCTAGGAATGTGAATTTCGAAGGATTGCGTACCTTCGTCATGACGACCAAGGATAACCACCTACCGTATACGGTTGTTCCACATAAGAATTATAGCATATAAGCATATAACTGTAGGAAGTTATTAAGTATTAGAAGAAATAAAAAACCTATGAGAGAGCTACTCTCGTAGGTTTTCATATATAAACGAACTTTATGTTCGATTTATTCCTGAAAAAGCTTCTATTAAGTTCTTTTCTGTTTGTGTTCCTGCATATTTATTAGCCAAATGTATTCTCTCCTTTCATTCTTTGATAGGAATAATTCCTATTTATGTTCTAACTTTCGTTCTTTCTTTTATCAATTAAAAAACGAGAAAGAGAATTTCTCCTCTGATCACTAACATGATTGCAATAGAAAATGAACTCATATATGGAGAGGACTTAGTGATAGACATATTTCTATGTGCATTTTAATCATACTCTTTTTTTTAGAATCAGCTTTTTATTTTGGAACAAATTGATCTTATTTGTATCTTCTTATTATACTATCTCTTGGATTATCTAAATGATATTCTTTAGCCCACTTTCTAAAATGTCGATTAATATATTTATTAAGTTGAACCATATCTCGTTTATTAAGATAGATGTCAACTAATCCAAGAGGATCTTCTAATGGATAATCTTTAATTCTTTCCATCATTTGATAAACAACTTCATTGTTCATAATTTGAAAAGAATAAGTATCATATTGTGTAATAACATCTAAATCCACATAATAATTCATATATATTTCCATGAATCTCATAAGTCCAATCGAACTGGACATTGATAGTTTAAAGCATTTGACATCACTGTATTTTATTTCTGTCTGAACATATTGAAGAAAATCTTTATAAAAATATAAACGATCATAAATCGTTCCATAATCTAAAACATTATCTACTGCTATTTTAACTTTTTTTCTTTTAATATAATTATTAATTTTTTCATCTATATGATCTAAATCAAGTTGTCGTTGTTTTATCAAATCTTTTTTATTTTCCAAAACATCTCTAATTGATTTCTGTTTATTAATAATCTGTTTGATTTCTTCTATAGTGACGTCCATCTCTCTTAATAGGAGAATAAACTTAATTTTTGAAATATCATCTTGATTATAACATCGATAATTATTGTTATCTCTTGATGGTTTCACTAAACCTTCATTTTCATAATAAATTAACGTTTTCTTTGTAATATCTAACATTTCTTCTACTTCATGTGTTGTCATAACTATCACCTCTACTCATATTAAACAGTATGACCTTAGGATATAGTCAAGTATTTCTTACAATAAAGATAAATATAAGACAATATACATATTTGAATAACTTTCATCTTTTAATCTAAACCCTTGTGGGATCATACCAACTTCTTTAAACCCTAACGATTTATAAGTGTGTAAAGCTGATTTATTACATTCAACAATAGCATTAAATTGCATACCTCTAAAATCTGATTCCTTGGCTGTTTTAATAGAATGGTCCCCTAAATATTTTTCTAAATGTTTTTCTCTCATTGTTATAACTACTAAATTCAATATTTGATTATTCCGCTTTGGTTGATCACTTATTCTGATTAGGTTGACCAAGTGTTCCGATACTTTTGACCAACTAACCAATTTAATAAAATTCCGGTGGGGTTGACCAACCATTCCGATGAATCTGACCACCCAAAAATCTTGACTGTAAAAAAGTACATCCAGGATTGTTTTTGTTTATCTGCTTCTCATTGACTTAGAAGAGAGATGGAAGCAGAAAGGAAGTATTCGAAGAGGTAGAAAAGAAAACACTAAGACCGCTCCCTGAATTTCCTTTTGAGGTATGTCACTGGTTTTATTCAAGAAAGGTACAGCTTAACTGTCATATCGCTTATAAAAAAGAACTGGTATTCAGTTCCATATGAATATGTAGGCAAGATGGTAGACATTAAGGTGACTGAGACCACATTGACTACCTATTATCAGAATAAGCGTATTAATGTATATAAGGTGTTTCCAGATTACGTTATAAATAAATTCCACAAATAATCATGATATGCCAGAGTCTGTCAAAGTAACAGAATGGGATGATGAACGCATAAAGAAAATAGTAGATATACTCTACTATTCTAATAATTCTAAAACTCTTTTTTGAATAATTTCTTCCAAATATTTGAGTCTTTTTCTAGGTAATCGATATTTATAATGACTTTCGAACTTGAAACCTATTAATTTTTTTAGTTTTTCCTTTTGTCTTTTTGTCATACGTGGTTTTACAAAAGCAATAAAATCTTGATATGTTGCAGGAAGTCTTGTTTGGATGTATTGATTCATATTTTTAAAATCATCATCCATAGCATAACAAAGAAGTGATAATCCATTATCAAAAATAGGTGCACATCCCACAATTTTATTAGATTTATTATCAATTAAAAAACCAAAGTTACCAAAATGACGATCTTCATTTAAGATAACTGCATCAAAAACAAGCATATCTAATAATTCTTGATAATAGCTTTCACCTAGCTTTTTATAATAATCAATAACTGATTCTATTCCACCTGTTTTAATAATTCTTCCAACTGGAATATAAGATACATTTTCATTTGTGAAAAGTAAACATGTTGAACAAAGCTTTCCTTTCCATTTAGAAAGTCCATAATCTACATAATGTAAATCCATTGTTTTGGCAATTTGTGAAGCATAATATTCACTATAAGGTTCTAAGCCACTATTCGCAAATCCTTCTGTTCCTGATTTATAAAGAAGAATATTATTTTTTATTCTTCTCCATGATTTTGCAAGCATCCCATTTGTTGTAAATTCAGGCGATGATCTAAATGAAGTTCTTGTATAACTTCCATATCCTGTAAAAGCAATGGAAGCAATATTTGTATTAAAAGAATTATGATAAAGATTTTTATCTTTAAATAAGTCTTTACAATCTTCTTGCACAACCCAATAACTATCATTCAATGATAAGCCTTGACATATATCAATAATACCTTTTGTATCTTTTTCATTTAATCCTAATCGAGATAAAAAATTAGAAACATAGGCTCTATTTCTAGGAATCGTCCTTTTTTGAAGCCATTTTTTTAATCCTTCATTACTTAATTCTAAGTCTAATGGTAAAAGATATTGTAAATTTTGATTAACAGTATTAATCAAAACTTCTAATCCATCATTTGTATTTTTCATAGAAAAATACAATAAATCATTATCATACTGTTTTAAAATATAATTCATGAAAAACACATCCTTTCAAAAAATAATTATCTAACAATTTCCATCAAACATAAATAATCTGCAATCTTTACTTTCATTACATCCATTTTACCTCATCTTTAAAGTAAAAAATAGCGATTTCTAGGTAGTGACACCCACATAAATCGCTATTTCTTGATTTTTTAAAATATCTTAAAAAATGTTGATTTCATCAGTTTTTTTGATGACATCCATTTTAACTCTTAAATTTGGTGGAGGCGGGGGGAATCGAACCCCCGTCCAAAAGCCGTTCCATATCAGGTGTCTACAGTTTATCTTATTGAATCAATTTAAGTATGTTACGATCAATAAGCAATCTTTCGCATACCGATTTCTGATTGATTTTCATGAATATAGTCAGAACATCCTATATCCCTTATCTTACAGGTTATGTTACAGACTCTAAAGGTGTAAGCGCAGATAGGTCTGCATTCGCAAGTCTATGTCGACTATTAAGCGAAAGCGTAATTTGTTCTGTTTCCAGATATTTGTTTGTGCATGTAACGTTTGCCAACGACTGCTGCCTGATTCAAACTGACCCCTGTCGAATCCAAGACGCCCCCATTAATAAGCGCGTTTGAGAGCTTTCTCAATATCGCGCTTAGCATCTTTTTCTTTTAAATCATTACGCTTGTCATAAAGCTTCTTACCTTTTGCAAGAGCAATTTCTAGCTTTGCTTTTGAGGTATTGAAGTAAAGCTTTGTAGGAACGATTGTTAAACCATCCTCACGAACCTTCTTCTCTAGTTTACTAATTTCTTTCTTATGAAGCAATAGTTTTCTAATACGTCTAGGTTCATGATTAAAGATATTTCCATTTTCATAAGGGGCAATATACATATTCTCAATAAAAGCTTCATGGTCTTTAATTCTTACAAAACAGTCCTTAAGGTTAGCACTGCCTTTGCGAATAGACTTGATTTCAGTACCTTTTAATTCAATACCTGCTTCAAAAGTTTCTAGGATAAAATAATCATGATATGCTTTTTTGTTATTTGAGATGATTTTCATATATATTACCTTCTTGTACGGAATTTTCTTTTCTTCTTTCTATGACTTCCAGCTTTTACAAGCTCGAAGTCAATTGTCTTTTCTAGCTTATTTGCTTCAGTCACTCTGACTTTTACTGGATCACTCATCTTGAACATACGTCCTGTATGTTCACCGATAAGAATAAGATTCTTTTCATCATAAGCATAATAATCATCTGTTAAGGAAGTCATATGAACAAGACCTTCGATGGTATTAGGAAGTGATACAAAGAATCCAAAACTTGTAATAGAAGAAATATAACCATCAAATACCTCACCAACATGATGAGACATAAATTCAGCTTTCTTCATATCTTCGACTTCACGTTCAATATCAATCGCAATTCTTTCACGATTAGAAGACTGTTCAGCAAGTACTGGAATCATTTCTTCAAACTCATTCATTCTAGAATAATCATTCTTGAATAAGTAAGTTCTAATCAAACGATGTACCAATAAGTCTGGATAACGTCTGATAGGTGATGTGAAGTGTGTATAGAATTCATCCGCAAGACCGAAGTGTCCAAGACATTGTGCATCATAACGTGCTTTCTGCATTGATCTTAATAATAATGTAGAAATAATATCATGCTCAGGTGTTCCCTTAGATTCTTCAATCATACGTGCTAATTCATGAGGGTTGACCTTTTCAAGAGACCCATGAATAGTATAACCCAAAGGCTTCGCAATGGAAACAAATTGTTGTAACTTCTCTTTTTTAGGATACTCATGTATACGATAGATAAAAGGTACATCCATCCATTTAAAGTGTTCAGCCACTGTTTCATTAGCACATAACATGAACTCTTCAATAATATGATCACTCTCACCACGATTTCTTAAGACAACATCTACAGCACGTCCTTTATCATCTACAAGAACCTTTGCTTCATCTACATCAAAGTCAATCGCACCACGACGATCTCTCTTCTTTCTTAAGATAGCAGCTAATTCTTTCATATTAAAGAATAACTCAACAGCGTCACTGTATTTCTTCTTTAGTCCTTTATGACCTGCAAGAATTGCATTCACATTATTGTATGTCATACGATGAGAACTTCTAATAACAGTAGGATAGATATTATGATCTACAACCTGACCTTTATCATTGATTTCCATAATACAACTGATTGCATAACGGTCCACACCTTCATTAAGTGAACAGATACCATTAGATAACTTATGAGGCAGCATAGGAATCACTCTATCTACAAGATAAATAGAAGTCCCTCTTCTAATCGCTTCCTTATTTAATTCAGTTCCTTCTTCTACATAGAATGAAACATCCGCAATATGAACACCTAACTGATAATTCCCATTATCTAATTTCTTTAAAGAAATCGCATCATCCAAGTCCTTGGCATCATCACCATCAATAGTTACAATCTGCCAATCTCTAATATCTAAACGATTAGGAATATCACTTGGATCAATAGATTGAGGAATAGACTCAATCTCATCATAGACTGCCTGTGGAAAATCAATATCCACATCATACTTATTCACAACAGATAAGATATCTACACCAGGATCATTCTTATGACCAATAATCTTAACAATATCACCCTTTAAATAAGGCTCGTACTTCTTAATCTCTACAACAACCTTATGTCCAGGCATAGCCCCATGTGCATGAGCTTCATCTACATAAATCCAATCAGTAAACTTAGGATCATCAGGCATGATGATGAGTTCTCTTCTACCTTTTCTGACTAATCCAACAAGTCGAGTCATACCACGCTTAATGATCTTTACAACACGTCCTTCAGGTTTTCCTCTATAGACAGTTGTTTCAATCATAACCTCATCCTGATCAAAAGCACCATTGAGGTTCTTACTATTAATATAGTATTCAGTCTCTTCATCAACTTTTACAAAACCAAATCCCTTTTTATTTAAACTCAAAACACCTTTTAAATAATGGAAATCATCTATTGAATGATAGTTATTCTGATTATCTCTAATCACTTCACCATCTTCTTCTAATCTATTCATAAGCTTTACAAATGCGATATATTCTTCAGTAGAATCATAATGTAGTGCACTTGCTAGAGCATCTATTCTTCTATCTTTTAAGTCTTTATTCTTTAATAATTCTAAAACATCTTCTTTCATATATTCACCTCCAACAAAAGAAAAGAGGCACTCATAAGTGCCCCTTTATTATTATCCTGCCATTTTAATAAGAATTGCGATAACAAAGAATGCAATACCTAGTCCCACAGTAATACGTGTAAGAACTAAATCCACACCTCTTTCTTTTTGCTGGGCAAAAAGATTAGAACTCTGGCCAGTTAATGCATTAACAATACCATCAGTTTTTCCCGTTTGTAAAAGACACACAATAATTAGGGCTATAGAAACAATGATCAAAAGTACTTCTAACATTTTTCCTGCCTCCTTCTCTTTTAGACTTTTTCTACATTAGCGAATAAATAATATCATAAAAATATATCGATTACAACACCTTTATTTGTTCGCACCATTGTTGAAGTCAAGGGATACAATACTAAAACGGTTATTCTTTTCTATAAGTGTTACTTTAATATTAATTGTTTGATAGTTGTAATAGAAATTCTTTTTATTAAATGTAATTTCTAATCCAACATCCGTATATTCATAATCCTCTAAACCACTTAATGTGACATCGGATGCTCTTGTATAGTTTACTTCATATGTTGTGACTTCATCAAGATTTGTTTTATTTGCAATCATATCATTCACATTTGCATAATAGCTAGACTTCGCAAACTCTTCAAAGTTATCTAAACGATCACTATAGAAATACTGCGCACCACCAATCTCATCTTTCTTCTTATTAGAAATAGTAAAGAAATCAATTGCAAATAATGCAGCAACATTCTGACATGTATTTCTCTTAGTATGAGAGGCATTAATATCTTCATGTACTGATTTCATTAAAGAAGTAGGATGATTTGGCATTTCATAAGTAATGACTGGTGTATTTACTACTGGTTTTTTATCATTGTGTGTGTAATAAACAAATCCACCACTTACTGCAATCACAGCACATAAGAACCCAATAAGAATATATTTCACATGATGTCTTTTTGCTATCATTAAATATGTCTTAGATTCTTTGATCTTTGGTAAATCATCTCTTTTTAAGAATATATTGAGAATTGTAAGAATTGGTTTATATTTACGTGAAATCATATTGGTATATTCCACAAATATCTCAAATACAAGGAGTAATAATGCGAATAATAGAATTGATGCAGTTACACTATATATATGGATAAATGAACAGATAGAGAATAATGCAGTCGCAATATATAGAATAAGAACACTCTTAGTCTGACCTAATTCTAGTGAGAACATCAATTTATGATGTAAATGTCCTTTATCTGCTTCATCAAAGCGTTGATGATGAACCTTACGTCTAATAATCGCAATGAGTGTATCCATAATAGGTACTGCCAATACGACAATAGGTGCCCCTAAAGTAAAGAATGTAGAGGTCTTAAAACCAAAACCTAATAAAGAAATCACAGATAACATGAAGCCAATAAATAAAGCCCCACAGTCACCCATGAATATTTTTGCGGGATGGAAGTTAAATACTAAAAATCCTCCAATGGATCCTGCAAGTAAGAGTGTTAATGAAGTGATATCTGTACGTCCATAATGGATAGAGATGAGTCCTGTAGTAATCAACACAATCATGGATATACCACCACATAAGCCATCTAATCCATCAATAAGGTTTACTGCATTGGTAATACCTACAATCCATCCTAGAGTGACTATTAAGGCAATAGAATAAGAAAGAATAGTAGGAATATAAGGAATAGTAAATCCTTTTAAAGATATACCACCATAAAATATGACTATAAGTGCTGCAGCGACCTGTCCAAGAACCTTCATCTTTGGAGGAAGGTCATGAATATCATCATATAAGCCAAACAAGAAAACAATCAAACCACCTATTAATATAGAGTTGATCTGATTATCTGTTTTAAGGAATACCATTGCCCCTATAAGGAATGCCACATAGATGGCATATCCACCTGTACGAGGAATAATACCATGATGTACAGTTCTATTATTAGTATGGGCTATTATACCCATTTCTTTTGTGATTTTACCGATAAAAGGGGTTAGGATGACCGATATAATGAATGTCACACAGAACGCTAATATATTATTGAGTGTCATAGAAGCCTCCTTATTATGCTCATTATATATCAAATAGAAAGCATGTGCAAAATAATGAAATCTAACGCAAACTAAATCAACTATTGTATAATATAGAGAGAACGTATTCATACTACATAAAATACATATTGTTTTTATTGGTATAAATGATATAATGTTATCGGAAAATAAAAATAGGAGGATTTATTATGCATCGCTTAGGAATTTCAGTTTATCCTGAAAAATCAACTCAGAAAGAAGTTTATGATTACTTAGAACTTGCTGCTAAGTATGGCTTCTCAAGAATCTTTACTTGTTTATTATCAGTGAATGATCCAAAAGAAAAGATCATGAAGGACTTTGGAGAATTCATGGATAAGGCACATTCTTTAGGTTATGTTGTTGCAGTAGATACTAACCCAGAAGTATTTAAACATTTAGGAGCTACTTATAGTGATTTAAAACCATTCCATGATATGGGTGTAGATATCATCCGTTTAGATGGTTCATTTGGTACTACAGGAGATATCCAGGTTACTAGAAACCCTTATAATATTCAGATTGAATTCAACGGTTCTATGGACCAGGGTGTTGAATTATTATTAGAACAGGGTGGAAACAAGGATCAGGTTATTATCTGTCATAACTTCTTCCCAGAAAGATATTCTGGTTTAGACTGGAACTATTTCGTTAATTTCAATGCTTATTGGAAATCATTAAATCTTCATACAGCAGCATTCGTATCAAGTAACCAGCCACATACACATGGTCCTTGGAATGTATTCTGTGGATTACCAACAGTAGAAATCTTAAGAGGTCTTCCAATTGATTTACAGGCTCGTTTAATGCTTGCAACTGGAGATGTTGATGATATTATCATTGGTAATGCTTATGCTTCAGAAGAAGAATTAAAAGCTTTATCAGAAGTTGATTACCAGAACATCTGCTTCAAGATTGATGAAGTAGAAGGTTTATCAGATGTAGAAAAGGAAATCATTTATGATTACTATCCACATTGGGATCGTTATGATCATTCTTCATTCTTCTTACGTTCATCTGGAAGTAGAGTAAAGTATAAGAATGAAAGTATCCCACATCGTGAAACAGAACAGAAGATGTTCCATCGTGGTGATGTATTAATCGTTAATGATAATTTAGCTCATTATCGTGGTGAATTAGAAATCGCATTAAGAGATATTCCAAATGATGGTGAAAGAAACCTTTGTGGTCATGTAAAAGAAGAAGAAATGATGTTCTTAGACATGATTGAACCAGGTCACTATTTCAAGATTATTAAATAATAGTTAAGGCTATATGCATGATGCATATAGCCTTTTAAGGTATTTTCATATTTAGAAACATTTTTCATAAATAGGAAGAACAACATATTTTTTCTTATTTTAGATTAGAATAGAATTATAGGAGGGAAAAGAATATGAGTTTTCCAAAGAATTTTTTATGGGGTGGCGCTGTTGCTGCCAATCAATGTGAAGGAGCCTGGCTAGAAGATGGTAAAGAACCTAATGTCACTGATGTCATGGTGGGTATTGGTTCTAAGGATCCTGGTATTAAATGGAATGAAGAAACAAAGAAATATGAAATGTGCTTAGACCCTAATAAAGCATACTTAAGTCATGAAGCCATTGACTTCTATCACAGATATAAAGAAGACTTAAAGTTAATGTCTGGTATGGGCTTTAACTGCTTTAGAACATCTATTGCCTGGGGTAGAATCTTCCCTAATGGGGATGAAGAAACACCTAATGAAAAAGGTTTAGCTTTCTATGATGATATGATTGAAACAATGTTGGAATTGGGTATGGAACCAGTAATCACATTAAGTCATTATGAAACACCTCTTCATCTTATTACTGAATATGGAGGATGGAGTAACCGTAAACTCATTGACTTCTGGAAACGTTATGTCACTACAGTATTTAAGAGATATAAGGGTAAAGTAAAATACTGGCTTACTTTTAATGAAGTCAATAATATGATGATCAACCCACTAGTAGCTGGTGGAGTATTGACTATTGATAATCCAAAAGATCCAAGTGATCCTATTGGGTCAACAACTGAAAAAGATAAGTGGCTTGCTTACTATAATATCTGTGTAGCCAATGCCTGGACAGTTAAATTATGCCGTGAGATTGATAAGGATGCACAAGTAGGATGTATGTTAACATGTTCATCTGTTGCAACATATCCATATGATTGCAATCCTGATAATGTCTTTGGGGCATACAATACAGTAAGATTAAATAATTTCTATTTTGGTGATGTCTTCTGTTTAGGAGAAATTCCTGGTTATGTAAAACGTATATGGAGAGAACATGACTGTGCACCTGAAGTAAGAGAAGATGAATTACAGTTAATAAAAGAAAATACAGTCGCATTCTTCTCATTTAGTTATTATCGATCAACTACATATGATCAGTCTGTTGGTATGGATGGTAATACAGGCGGATTAAAAGGACGTGCTAATCCATTTGTAAAGGAATGTTCACCAGAACCTTGGTGCTGGCCAGTTGATCCAAAAGGTATCCGTTATGTGATGAATATCTTATATGATCGTTATCATTTACCACTCTTTATTGTAGAAAATGGTATTGGATTAGATGAAAATCTAGATGAAAAAGGACATATTCATGATGAATATAGAATGTACTATATCAAGGAACATTTAAAATATGTTCATGAAGCTATTTTAGATGGTGTTGAATGCATGGGTTACTTATATTGGGGACCTATTGATGTTGTTTCTGCAGGTACTGGAGAAATGAAGAAGCGTTATGGTTTTGTCTATGTAGATCGTTTTAATGATGGACATGGAACACTTGAAAGAAAACTAAAAGATTCTTATGAAGAATATAAAGAAATCATTGAAACAAATGGAGACTCTATTCTTCATTCTTAAGAATAGTATTACTGAACTGGCGTGATTCTGTTAATTGCGCCAGTTTTTCTTATAAGATTTTTCTCTTGTAGATACATAGAGTGATGCATTCACAAGATGAGATAAATCATTGGTACACATATTATTATGTTGTACTTTTGGTAATAGGTGTCCATCTGTATAGGTTCTTTGAGATACGTACAAGAGTAGAAGGAGTAGTATCTGTTTGAACTGCAATATATGTTGTTGAGTAGTTTTCAATCATATGTATCGCAAGAAATGTTGATTTTATATATAATGAGCATTGGAGGTTGATTTTACATGAATATAAATGAAGGAGCAAGAATAGTTGTAGAAGACTGGCTCCATCTTACAAAAGATAATTTAGTATATTTTGTGACAGATGAAACAAAACTTAAAGAAGCAGATGCCTTCTCAAAAGCATGTGATCATGTGGGTGCTAATTGTAAGGTTGTCCAGTTAAAATCACATGAAATACAAAATGGTAAAAGTATAGATGCCTTAAAATGGGAAATGGCCAAAGCAGATGCGATAGTAGGTGCAACGAATTATTCATTTATTACAACAGATGCTGTGAACTATGCACTTTCACGTGGCGCACAGTTCTTATCCATGCCAATGTCTACAAATAATGGTGAATCATTATTTGAACAGGAATTCTTAAAAATGGATCCTGATGAAGCCACAATGTTAGGTATGCCAATGTTCTGGGAATTACGTGATGCAAAAACAATACATGTCACGACTAAACGTGGTACAGACCTCACCTTTGATATTACAGATCGATTTCCAGGTATCTTCCATGGTTCATTATGGGAAGTAGGAAAATGTTCTTCTTCAAGCTTTGAAATCTATATACCACCAGTAGAATATCATACAAATGGGACACTTATATTAGATGGATCAATGGGATATATAGGAATAGTGGATAAACCTGTAGAAATAAAAATAGAGAATGGTTATATCACTTATATCGAAGATACAGAAGATGGACGTAAACTGAAAGAATACTTAGAATCATTTGATGATTTAGAAATGTATTGTGCCGCAGAATTTGGAATAGGTTTAAATACAATATCTAAGTGTCGTGGAGCCAGCTATATTGAAGATGAATCAGCTTTTGGCACATTCCATATTGGTTTTGGTAGAAATCTTGCCTTAGGAGGCAGTCATAATGCACGTGGACATTTTGATTTAGTGACACATAATCCAACTATTATTGTAGATGATAAAGTCATCATGAAAGATGGACATGCCAAGGCAATTCAGCCGATTGAATGGGGAGTATTATAGTGCTCCTCTTTTTGTTTGTTCAAATATCGTAAAATGTAAGGGTGCTCAATTTGTATTTTAATGAAATATTGTCTCTATCAATTTGCATATAGCGACATTTATTGGTATAATTATTTTATAATTTTACGAAGGAAGAGGAAAAACATATGAATGATGCTATTAAACTTATCGGTATCGTAATTGTCGTTATTGGGTTTGTAATGAAATTCGATACTCTTGCAACAGTTGTTGTTGCTGGTTTAGTAACAGGTTTAATCAGTGGTATGTCTATCATGGACATTTTAAATACACTAGGTACAGCCTTTTTAACTAACCGTACAGCAACTTTATTTATTTTAACTTTACCAGTTGTAGGTCTATGTGAACGTATGGGCTTACGTGATAAAGCGGTAGACTTGATTAAGGGTATTAAGAATGCTACTACAGGTCGCTTATTAGTGATCTGGGAAGGTGTGCGTACTGTTGCGTCTGCATTCTCATTAAGAATTGGTGGTCATCCACAGTTCATCCGTCCATTAATCAATCCAATGGCTCAGGCTGCTGCGATTGCGAAATATGGTGATATTGATGAAGATACAGAAGATCAGATCAAAGGTATGGCTGCAGCTACTGAAAACTATGGTAACTTCTTTGCTCAGAACTGTTTCATGGGTGCTTCAGGAACATTACTTATTGTTGCAACTTTAAACGAATTATTTAAGTCACATGGTATTGACCAGGTTGTTACTGCTAACCAGATCGCATTATGGTCTATTCCAATTGCAGTTATTTCTGTTTTTGTTGGTGGAGCTTATGCTTTATGGTTCGATAAGAAACTTAATAAGAAATATGGAAAAGGAGGCAAATAACAATGTTACAAATTGAATGGAATACAGCCACAATTATCGCAGAAGTATTCTACTGCGTAATTGGTGCAATCTTTGCTGCAACAGGGTTTAATGCCTTAACTAATAAAGACTGTGAAAAGCCAGTGACTACTGCTATTTTCTGGTTCTTAATTGCTGTTACATTTATGGTTGGACCATATATTCCAACTTGGATTACTGGTTTAATCGTTGTTCTTCTTGCTGTATTATCTGGTTTAGGTTTAGTAAAACCAGCTGCAAGACATATCCCAACTGCTAAGGAAACTCGTGATAATGCAGACAAATATGGATATAAGTCATTTATCCCACCAGTATGCTTAGCTCTTGTTGCCGTATTAGTTGCAACTTTCTTACCAAATCTTGGTGCAAACAATGCGATTGGTATTAGTGCTGCTGCTGCATTAATCGTTGCATATATTATCTTTAAACCAAAACTATCTACACCTTTCAAAGATGGTGTCAGATTAAATGATAATGTTGGTTCTACAGGTATCTTACCTCAGGTATTATCTGCATTAGGTTCATTATTTACTGCAGCTGGTGTAGGTGCTGTTATCGCTGCTGGCGTAGGTGCACTTATCCCTGAAGGAAATCACTTAGTTGCGGTTATCTTCTATTGTGTAGGTATGGCATTATTTACAATGATCATGGGTAATGGTTTCGCTGCTTTCGCTGTTATTACAGTAGGTATTGGTTATCCATTCTTAATTGCACAGGGTGCGAATGCTCTTGTTGTTGGTGCTTTAGGTTTAACTGCAGGTTACTGTGGTACATTAATGACTCCTATGGCTGCAAACTTCAATATCATGCCTGCTGCATTGCTGGAAACTAAGAATAAATACAGAATTATTATGACTCAGGTTCCAGTTGCATTAATTATGTTAGTAATTCATATTATCTTAATGTATGTTTTAGCATTCTAAGGAGGCTTTCAAATGAAATTATTATTAACAGGTTTCGACCCATTTGGTGGCGAACCAATCAATCCTGCCTGGGAAGCTGTTAAAAGAGTTTCTGATCAGGTAGGAGATGTAGAAGTTGTAAAACTTATGGTTCCTACAGTATTCTACAAATCTATCGATACAGTAGCTGCTGCAATTGAAAAAGAAAAACCAGATGCTGTATTATGTATTGGACAGGCTGGGGGACGTTTTGATTTAAACCCAGAACGTGTCGCAATCAATATCAATGATGCACGTATTCCTGATAATGAAGGAAATCAGCCTTTAGATGGTCCAGTATTCGCAGATGGAGAAACAGCTTATTTTGCTACATTACCAATTAAGGCAATGGCTGAAGAAATTCGTAAAGCAGGTGTTCCTGCAAGTGTTTCTAATACTGCTGGTACTTATGTATGTAACCATTTAATGTATGGTGTACTTTATACACTTGCAAATAAATATCCAGATGTTCGTGGTGGATTCATGCATGTTCCATTCATCACTAGTCAGGTTATTAACCGTAAGCCAATCGCTCCATCATTAAGTCTTGAACAGATTGTGACTGGTATTGAAGCAGCTGTTAAAGCTATTGGTGAAAACCAGGAAGATATCAAGACTGCTGAAGGTCAAACTCACTAAACTCTGTATTTAATACAGAGTTTTTTTCTTGCCCTTAAACCATTCCTTGATTTGTTTCATCTACTTTTCTTCTGTTTCTGGTATATCCTAATGTTATGCCCTGTTGCGACAAGGTGGATTTCCAAATGTTCCTTCTGCTTCGAACTTATAATTAGGCGGACCTCGTTCCGTCTTTTGCTGTTTACGAAACTTATAGAAGTTATTTGTTCGTCACAGTTTCTATCCTTTTTTTGTGTTTTGCTATAATTGTAAAAAAGAAATACCTCATACTGTTTTAATAAGCTTTCATTCCTTTTTTGACGAGAGAGAAGAGTTATTTTTGATTAAATAGATTGTTACATTCGTCTATAATAGCTTCAACTGTGCGTACCTGTGATGGTGTGAGCTTGCGGAGCTTATCTGAGAGAATCAACAGATCCTTATCAATAATTTCACCAGTGAGCAAATAGTCGGCACTTACTTCTAAAGCAGAGGAGATTTTTAACAGATTTTCAGGTCTCATTGCCCGTTTTCCTGATTCCGCATAAGAAACAAACTGGGTAGTGACATCACCTTTTTCTGCAAGTGCTTCTTGAGTGAGTCCCAGCTTTTTTCGACGATCCATAATTCTTTTTCCAATTTCCTGTAAACATAATTCGATATCAGCCATTGGCATAAAACATCTCCTCTCGTATTGTTAAATTATATTCACAATGGATGATAAAAATAAGCGCCTACTGTTGACTAAAATCAACAATACGATATATAATCAAAAATAAATATTGAAAATTCATGAATGCATAACAAAAAGAAAAGTAGTGTATGGGAATACGAAAAAGCGAACAGCTATAATGAAAAAAAATGGATTCTCAGGAGGACTGTTATTATGGAACAAATGAATTTTTCAATAGAGGCATCAGAAAGTGCGATAAAAGAATTTGCTGATTATTTATATTAAAGAGAAAACGTAAGAGTAACTGTAAAGAAATATATGGCAGATATAAAAAATTATTTTCTTATTTGGCAGATGCTAAGCGGATCAATAAAAAAGCATTGTTGCAATATAAAGATTGGCTTGTCCAAAATTATGCTGTTAATAGTGTTAATTCGATGCTTGCCGCATTGAATCAGTTCCTGGAATTTTTGAATCTAGGGAATCTGAAAGTGAAAAGAATAAAAGTGCAGAAGTAGCCTTTTTTTGCAGGATCAGAAAGAATTGACAGAAAAAGAATGTAGGAAATTGATTGTAACAGCTATAGCGGAAGGAAAAGAACAGCCTGCCCTGTGTATTGAAACAATAGCTTGCACAGGAATCTAGATCAGTGAAATAAAATATTTTACAGTGGAACGTGTAAAGGTAGGAAAGATAGAGATTTATAATAAAGAAAAATATAGAAGGATTTTTCTGCCGAAGATATTACAAAAGAAACTTCTTTCCTATTGTCATAATAACCAAATAGCATAAGGAAGGATATTTGTTACTAAAAATGGGAAGTTAAAAGATAGAAGTAATATTTGGAAAGAAATGAAACGATTAAAAGAAAAGGCAGAAGTAGCAGAATCAAAAATATTCCCACATAATTTTTGACATTTATTTGCAAGGATTTATTATAAAGCAACAAAAGATATTGCAGGTCTTGCAGATTTACTTGGACATAGCAGCATCAATGTAACGAGAATATATACAGCAACTACAGAAGCAGTGTTCCAAAAGAAGCTGGATAAGATTGTCGAACAGGAAATATTGGAATGTACAACATAATATCTGTTATGTTGTAAAGTGCCTCTACTAATCCGTTTTAACTTATTTCTACAGGTCATTTATTTCTTCCAAAAGTGAAATTTAAGCAATGAAAATTGCAAAGACTATAGCTGGTTTACTGGAAACGGTACTTAATTAGGGCACTGATAACCCAAAACTAGAGAGGAACTATGTAATGTGAACAACATAACAGCGATGGATGAGGAAGGAGTAACGATGGCATATACTGTAAGAAAATTACTTGAATCAGAACAATTCCCTAAAATGAAGCTGCTTTGTGGTGAAAAAGGTCTGGATCGGGAAGTAAAAGGCATTCGAATCATAGAAATTGAAGATATGGAACGATACCTGACAGGTGGAGAGATGCTTATAACCAACTTTCAGGTATATTTATCATGCAGTGACCGGCAAGTAGAGCAGCATTTTGAGGATTTGGTAAAAAGTGATATTAGTGGTTTCATTGTGAAAAAGAGAGAAGAGGATGATCCAACAGGAAAGCGATTGAAGTTATTAGAAAAACACTGTGAAAAATATGAGATTCCACTGGTTGAGATTCCGGAAGATTTATATTGCTGGGGAATTATCCGCCATGTTATGACGCAGGTATTCGATAAAGAAACAGCACGATTAAAATATTTTAAAATTACACATGATAATTTTAATACATTTACTTTGAAAAATAATGGATCAAGCAATACAGCAAGAGATATTATCGGATTTTTAAGTACCATGATTGGTAATCCTGTTGCATTGTATTACAGTAATCTTAATTGCTTGACTTCAACAAACACAGACGACTCCAAGTTAATATTATCAGACGAAATTCAGCCGTATAAACCTAACATTATTACAAAATTTCAGTATATGAAGCAGATGAAGGGAAACTGCGTTCAATATGTAGTGAAAATCGGTATATTGAACGAGGTGGAAGGCTACATAACCATAACAGAAGAAAATAGAGAACTGACAGAACTTGATTATATGGCAATTGAAAATGGGATTATTAACTTGCAGTATGAATTCTTGAGTGAATTTGCACAGAACGAATTGAAAAAGAAGTATCAGAGAGATATTATTCATAATATTCTGAATGGATTACTGAGCCCGAAGGAAATGGCTGAAGCGGCAGCACAGTTCGGAATGAAAGAAAGCGATACTTACAGGGTTGTTGATTTTCATACCATCACAAACAATGTACAAAGAAAATATACAAAAGAACAGCTTCACGAAGTAGGTGTTATAGAGGATGAATTGATGCATCTTTTGCCGGATGCGCTTATTTACAGAAATATGGATCAGATTTTTATGATTCAACAGGTAGATTCCAATCAGACAGAACTGGAATATCAGAAAGAGATGGAAGAAATAGAGGCGGTTATTCAGCGAATCATCCTATATAGAAAGATGACTATAGACTTTCAGATTGGCATAGGAAAAAGTGTGAAAGGATATCAGAGGTTGAAAGAATCTTATCACGAAGCAAGTCAGGCGATTAAGTATATTGAGATTGTGCGTCTGGTGACCGGCGATAAGAATAAGTCGGTCGTACATTATTCGAATCTTGGTTTTTTCCAGATATTTGGTGAAATTGATGATATGACGGAACTGGAAAGATACATTCCGGAAACATTAAAGAAATTATATTTATATGATGATGAACATAAGGGAGAATTGATTACAACCTTGCAGATGTATCTTAGAAATAACCAAAGCATCAAGAAAACTGCAGGTGCAATGTTTGTTCATTATAGAACGATATCTTACAGGCTTGAAAAAATAAAACAAATTTCCGGAATTAATTTTGACAATGCAGATGAAGTGCTGGCAGTCAGTAATGGTCTGATTATTTATAAAATGTTAAAAGAAATAGAATAGAAAAAGAAAGAGAAATCGTGTTAAGGCATGGTTTCTTTTTTATTGATTTTGAAAATTATATAAATGTGGCGGAACACTTTTTACAAAAATTTCTCAAAAAGATTTCCGCTTTCTGACATTACTATTTTTGAAGAAAAGGATTACAATGTACTCGTTTAAACGGAAACCTTGAATATGGAAGCGTGAATGATGAAAAAACAGGTTGATATTGAGATAGAAAAAAAAGCAATACAGGAACCATCACTTGCACAGGATATCATTCAGTTGCTTTTGAAGATTGCGATTATTATTTTTGCAATCATTCTTATTTTTACATTCCTGTATGGAATTGTAAGAATCAATGATGTATCTATGAAACCAGCAATCAAAGATGGAGATTTAGCCATGTATTACAGGCTGGATAAGAGATTTGTATCTGGTGATGTGGCAGTATTTGAAGATAATGGAAGGAATACAACAGGTAGAGTTGTTGCAGTTGCAGGGGACACCGTAGATATTACGAGAGATGGACTGAAGATAAACGGTGCAGACCAGGTATCACAGGATATCTATTTTGATACCACTCAATTTAAAGATGGAGTGGATTTCCCGATAACAGTCGGAGAAGGTCAAGTATTTATACTTGGCGATAACAGACCACAGGCATCGGACAGCCGAACATTTGGCTGCATTGATTTGAACGATGTCAAAGGAAAAGTTATAGCGGTTATTCGGACCAGAGGAATCTAATCCCCTCCTCCGTTAATCAAATATAAATCAATCTAAATTTTACAAGGGAGGAATTATTATGAGCATCAAAACATTATCTAAAAAAATGCTCGCTATTGTCGTAGCAGGTGCTATGACAATGGGACTTGCAATGTCAACATCGGTATTTGCAACAGGAGGGGACACGGCAACCAAGGTAACAGAAGCCTACATCAGTAAAACCTTTAATACAGAGGTTGGAAAGAACGAGAAATTTTCTTTTAAAGCTGAACAGGTGGAAGGTAATACTGCGAAGGTTACTATTCCGGATATTACATTTACAGACTCTAAAACAGGAACTAACACAGAAAGAGTTCAAGTTTCATTTCCAACAAATTGGCCAGATGCTGGCAAATACGAATATACAGTAACAGAGACAGGAGCTGCCCCTGCAATTACTGATACAAAGCACCAGACAATGATTATGTCAAAGGCTGAATATACAATGGATGTATATGTTTCAAATAATGGCAGTGGATTTGAAATTTCCAACATTATCGTTAATAAGAAAAAAGACGATAAGGGAACAACAGCAACAGGTAAAGTAGACATCAGTAATACGGATAAGAATGGATTTAACTTTACTAACACATATGTACAGGAAGCCGGTACCGGTACTGATCCGGTAAACCCAGGTCCAGATTACACAAAGTATGGCTCATTGGATGTATCTAAGATAATTAAGACAGATGCAGCAGATACAGCAGATACAAATAAAGAATTTGATTTTACAGCAACCTTTACATTCCCAGCTGGCACAAATGCAGCTACTCTTGGAGCAAAAGCAACTATTGATGGTATTGCAACAGATATTACAGGTACAAGCCATACATTTAAATTAAAACATAATCAAAATGTAAAATTTACAGGACTTCCAGTAGGTACAAAGATTTCCGTAACAGAGTCTGGTACACCAAACTATAAAGGAAGTGCAGATGTTGTAATTAACAACGGAACAAAAGAAACAAAAACTGCAACAAGATATGGTGAAGCACTTACAGTATCTGACAAATCACTTGGACAGAACAAGAATACAGTTGATGTAACCAACACATACAATTACGTACCGGCAACTGGTATTATCATGAACACTCTTCCATATGTTCTGATGATCGCTCTTTGCGGTGCAGCATTGATGGCATTCGTTGCTTTTAAACGCAGAAGATTACAGAAATAATTTTATAAATGAACTGGGAAAGGGGATGTGTGCGGCGTTGATCCGCCACATTCCCTTTTTCCAAATCAAGAAGAAAAGCAGGAATATTTCATATGAAAAAAATAGCAAAGTTCATAGTGAATGGAATCGATCATATGGTGAATCTGATAGCATTGTTGCTGGTTCTTATGACAATGTTCCTGTCATGCTATATGTTATGGGATTCAAACCAGGTTTATCAGGCGGCAGATGCGAAAAACTATGAAGCCTATATTCCAACAGAAAAACATACAAAATCATTTGAAGAATTACAGAAAATTAATCCGGATGTGATTGGCTGGATCCGGGTGAACGATACCAATATCAATTATCCTCTGTTACAGACAGATGATGATGATACTTATATGAATACAGATGCAGAAGGAAAATATTCTTTAAGCGGAGCTATCTTTTTGCATTGTGGTAATAAGCCAGACTTTTCAAATTTTAGCAATATTATTTATGGTCATCACATGGAAAAGGAAAAGATGTTCGGTGATATCGGTAATTTTACGGATGAGACATATTTTGATGAACATCCTTATGGGAATCTTTTCTTTGACGGAAAAGATCATGGAATCGAATTCTATGCATTGATGCAGGTAGATGCCTATAATGAAACGATTTTCAATGTGTGCCCAGACACATCAGAGGCAAAGCAAGCGTATCTGATGGAAATAATAAACAATGCTTTATATAAACGAGAGTTGAACATTACAAAAGATGATCATCTGGTTTTGTTGACCACATGTACATCTGATATGACAAATGGAAGAAATGTATTAGTGGGAAGGCTGACAGACCAGGTTTATCCGCAAAAAGAAAAAGCAAAGAATCTTGGCGCGGGAATTGATCAATTAAAAGATATGATTACGAATGTTCCGGTTATCATTTGGATAATTCTGATTATTATAGTCTTACTACTGTTGAATAGACAAATAGGAAAGAAGGGAAGGAAAAAACATGAAAAGAATTGAGTTAAAAAAAGTCAGCATTTTGTTCCTGACCATGCTTCTTTTCCTGAGCACACAGATACCAGTCTTTGCAGCTGATACTGATACTACAGTGAAAATACCAGTGGAACAGGTATTTGACAACAAAAATACGGATGCTTCGGATGAATTTATGTATGCTTTGCTAACAGATCAGTCAGATGCACCAATGCCTGATGGCAGCAGCAATCGGCGATATGTCTGGAATATGAAAGGCAATATAGCTACGGAAATTACCATAAAGATCAGAAATGCAGGTCAGTATCATTACAAAATCTGTCAGATAACAGAGAAGAAAGAAAATTATAGCTATGATGAGAGAAACTATGATATTACAGTGGAAGCATTTTATAATGCAGATAATCAGTTGAAAGTAATAACGGTGGTTGAAAACCAGGATGGAGAGAAAGTTTCAGGAATTTCTTTTAAAAATAGTTATACCTGGCAGGAAAAAGATAAATCTGGACCATCATTGATATCAAAAATCAGTAAGAGCAATAGTGTAAAGTCTGGAGATGATAGTCCTATCATGGGATATTTTACATTATTACTGGGTTCATTGATTTGCCTGATTGCTATGATCAGAGAAAACCAGAGAAAGAAGAAGGGAGATGCACAAAATGAGGCACAATAAGTGGAAAAAATACTTGAAAATTGCATGTTCCTGGATTTTGATTTTTTCTATGTGCATTTTATCTATGAATACGGTAAATGCATCATCTAAAGATACAACTGCTTTTGAATCAGAAAGTAAAACCGTAGATACCGAAGCATTTACAAGTGATACAGAGAACTCGAATACAGAAATAGAATCAGAGCCATCTACAGATCAGTTTATTTCTGAAAACGAAGAAACAAAACAGGAAACGGAGAAACAAATCCTGGACAGTATCAAGGTGGATCAGCTAAATGCTGAAATTCAAAATAGAGTTGCGAATGGTGAAGTACCATCAACAGATCGAGTAGAGTATGTAGATGAAAAAGGAAAAATAATTGAGGGAGCACCGACAACCATTGAACTTGGAACAATTGCAGATCATAAAGATTTAGCAATTACTGGAAAAAATTATGAATTTAAGAGTGCAAGAGTAAATGGAAAAGATTGTGTCTATATCGGAAAATATAATGACACTGTATATTACAGCACTGATGGCGTGATTGCCATCAAATTGGATGATGGTCAGAAACTTACAATGACTTATCAGGAATATTACAATATTAAAGTCAATGAAGAAATCCCAGAAGGTGGAGTTGCTGGTTCGATTACGACAAAAGCAGGAACGGTAAAGGTAAATACTGCTGAAACGATACGTGTAAATGCTGGAGAAACGTGGAAGTTCACAGTGAAACCAGGAACAGCTAATAAAGTCAGATATAAAATTGGAAGCATTACAGCAGCAGATGCGTCTACAAGTATTAAACGAGTATCTGGGGATGAATATGAAGCCTATTATGAAGCAAATTTTCAGAAAGACGATACAGTAACGATTTCATATGATAAAAATGGTGTATATCGTGTAATGATTAACACCGAAGACAATAATGGATTTGAATATATCAATATTGAGCATAGTAAAGAGAATGGATGGGACTATTTACCAGAACAACATAAACTTGTATGGACATACACGGAAGATAAAGTGAAGTACGATGGATCTATTGATGTTCCAAAATTTCATATAAAAAGAGGATATAGATTGGTTCATATGGCATTAAATGGAGAAACAGTAGCAGCTGCAGATAGTAACAAGGAGGTTCCAGATGGAGTTGGATCGAATCATGGCGTGAAAGGCCATGCTGGTGAACTTATTGTGAATGCCGAAATAACCCAACAGTATACGAGAAACGATAATGAAAAAGATTGTGGGTACGAATATAGTTTCAATGTGCAATGTAATGATGGAGGATTGAGAGATTTTGCTTTTAATTTAGCTCCGTATCAAACAGGGAAGCAGGTTTTAACCGTACGTTTAAAAACAGACAACCGCCGAAGTGGCGAAGGTATCGATGTTGTCATGTGGGATCCTGATCAGAGAAAGCTGGTTCCAATGAAAGATAATGATACGGTAAATATGGATCCTGTGGGAGAAGCATTGGCAGTAACTTTAAAGAAAAGACAAGTGAGAATCTTTTTTGCAAAGCCAAAACCAGGATATCGATTTGCAGGAGTGGGTGTAGAAAGTGCACAGCCGTCAGGTGGAGTTAATACTGATGGCGGAAAATCTAGAGCTGCTGTAGGTGATCTAAATAATATGAATGCTACTTCTCTTGGAAAAAAAGGAGAATTTGAAGTTTATGATGAAATTTGGGAAGCAGCTAAAAATGCAGCAAGTAGTGCAGGGTATGAAAAATTTTTGGCATATGCAGGAGAGAAGACAACACATGATACCGATTGGGAATTGTATGCAGGCTATTTCATGTCTACGAAAGAAAGCGTCTATGTACATTACAATTCTGGTGCCGGCGAAGGTGTGCTTCCGGCAGATGCAGTTGTGAAAAATATTCCGTATAATGAGGAACTTGATACTGTAAAGAACAAACCAATGCAGTCTTATGGAGAAAATCCAAACACCTATGAGGGAAAAAGGGGGATGGGAAGCACCTTTCGAATAGGGGAGGAATGGCCAGAACCAACCTGTGAGGGATATGAATTCCTTGGCTGGAAGCTACGTCTGAAACCATTTTTTGGACCTCCACAATATAGTGAAAAGTTATATCAGCATAATGAAGTCTTTAACATTTCTGAGGAAAATTATGAATTTGCCGCAAACCGTGACCTTCCAGTGTCTGTATGGGATAATGAGGTGGGATATCAGATTGTAGCCCAGTGGAAGAAAATTGATACGAAAAAGGTAGAAGTGAAGCATTGGCTTAAGGTACCGGATGGTACAGAAAAATTGGGAAAGACAACAGCAGGAACCATTTCCTTTGCAACAGGAGACGAGAGTGTTAAAGCGTTCGCAAAACCAGAAACAAACGGAACACTTCTAGGTTATGTTTTTGATACAAAAGATTTTCGAAACGAATTAGAAAAAGAAGTCAAAAATGATTCGTCTTCTGATACAATTACACTTAATCTGTATTATAAACCAACTGTTTTAACGGTAAGGAAAACCGTAACCGGATATAATATGGAACCGAATAAATCGTATGAATTTACAATAAAAGTCGTTCCACCATCAGGAACTGATGCAAGTACCACTACTATAACGGATAGGCAGATTTTCATACAAAAAGGAACTGATAAAGTAAAGAATCTCACCTTTACAAATAATCAGGCTACGTTTGCCCTGGCAAAAGATGAATCCGTAGACATTAGTTGTCTGCCAACAGGATGGACATATACAGTTACAGAAACTGATCCCGGAAAGAATTACAAGACAAGCTATAAATTGAATGGCAGTGATGCAACTGTTGGAACATCAGCAAAAATCATAACTTCCGCAACAGGAAATGATAAGGTTACGTTTACAAATGCATCTACAGTGGCACCTCCGGAAACAGGAAGAACCTTTCATGATAGCGAATGGATTTTATTGCTGATTGTTATATTGGTTATAAGTGTAGGTGGCATGACATTTCTTAGAAAAATGAAAAAGCGTTATTAGACAAACAGGAAGAATTATACTTGAAATGTGTGAGTGAAAAGTAGGATTCTTCCTTTTTCAATCAATGAGTTTATGTACGGAACAAAGAAAAGAGGAACCTTTAATTTTTAAGGGGGGTCAATAGAAAACTCGCTTTAAATATTTGGGGGTTTCCACTTGTAAAGGGCAGTCAGAAATAAACTGGTTCAAAAGTCAAGGACGGAAT
>ERZ833608.654-NODE-654-length-27736-cov-45.789820_pt1 | contig 27736 bp, 28 predicted proteins | sample MGYA00519694_ERZ833608 | MGnify/ENA primary metagenome ERZ833608 (study PRJEB31850, sample SAMEA3708742) | human gut metagenome | biome: human gut; feature: human-associated habitat; material: faeces | place: China | collected 2014 ... | reverse complement strand
GCATTCCAATAGGGAGCATCAATAAAGACATACTTTTTTCCTGAGATAGTCTGCATCTTGGCATTAGCTGGCATATCCATAGAAATCTCCTCCTTGCTAGATATAATTATATACCTATCAGAAGGAATTTTCAAGCCGTTTGTTGGTGAAAATATAATAAGAATACCAGTATTTATCGGATTCCTTAGCCGGCAACCCAAATACTTCCTAGATATAAAATCACGGGACTGCAGGTTACTATGCTGTACGATTACTGTACGTTTTTTAGAATCTGTTAATAGTATAGCATGAAACAGGTGAAAAATGAAAGATGTTAGCAGGAGTTAAAGTGAGTTGAATATAGAATAAGGAGAGCCCACGATAACGGCGTAAAGAAAAATCCCCATGAGCAAAAGCTGCGTGGGGAGTTTTGATGGGTTATTTCAGATGATCGTAGAATTCATCAGAAAATACTGGATAATATTCATTTCCAAATTTCTGATATAGAGTTCCATGAAATTTAAGATTATAGCATAAATAAAATGCGGCTTCACCAGCCGGCATAACAACACTCTTTTGAGCTTAGCAGCCATTGGGATCGATATAGTAAGAAGTGGTTAAATCTCTCTTGTCTTTAGTTATGTTATACATTTCTGTTTTGTTATAGTCATAAAAAATGCGGAAAGTTCTAATAACATTAGGAGTTGTATTACCTTTGTCAGCGTGATCTACATAAAGTACATTAACTGCAAGTATATAGTAGGGAGGATCGTATCTTTCACAAACAAGAGAGCTTTTATCTAAGAAGGAACTTACTCCCTGTTTCCAATCAATCATAGGGAAATTCTTATTTCCGTTTAAATAATTACTATTAACTTCCGCAGCACGGCACGTCATGCCTGCAAAAACAACAAGAATAGCAAATAAGAGGGCGGATATAATCTTCTTGAGAGACATAGTGAGGACCTCGCTTTGTCGTAAATGAGGAATCTATAAATCAGAGATGAAAATTCTATAGATTATTTTTATAGAAACCTTTCTGCGGAATAGAGAGATAAAGGGAGGTACTTCCATTTCGGAAATTAACACTATAATTGAAAGTTGACCTAGTATACTAAAGTTGTAACACCTCGTGATAGTTTGATAAAATATACTGTATCGGAGGTTGTTACCATGAATCAAAAATATGAGCCTGAGCTCAGGGAAAAAATCATCCGCCTTTATCTGGAAGAAGGTCGGACGCTGAACAGTCTTACCGAGGAATACCATCTCGGCAAAGGCACGTTACGATATTGGCTGAAACATACCCGCGAAGAATGCGACGAACACACGGGACAATCCCATGTGGAACTCCAACGCCTACGAAAGCAAAATACAGAACTTCGTAAGGAAAATGACTTCTTAAAAAAAGCGGCCGCATTCTTTGCCAAGGAAGTCGAGTAAGCCAATATCAATTCATCCAGAAATATCATCAGCAATATGGAGTACGGTGGTTATTGCGTAAATTTACGATGAGTCCTACAGCGTACTACAATTATCTAAAAAATCGTAAAATGGGATATCGCAACCATAAGATTGCCATCCAACGGCGCATGGTAGAAATCTATCATGCAGAATCCGGGGTTCCCGGCTATGGCCAGATGCATGATTATCTGGCACTGGAACATATTCTCATCAGCAGGCTGACTTCCCATCATTATATGCGGGAATTAGGGTTACGATCCATCGTGCGTCGGCGTAAGACTGCGTATGTCAAAGGAAAAATCCATCAGATATTCCCGAATCTGCTCAACCAACAGTTTGATATAGAACAGCCAAACCGAATATGGGCCACTGACTTTACGTATCTACCTATGCCAGACGGATCGATGCGATATAATTGCACGATTATTGACCTGTATGATCGCTGTGTGGTAGCAACCTGTAACGGAGCACATATCACGGCAGAACTAGCCATGATCACGCTACAAAAAGCACTGGATATGCACAAGCCAGGGAAAGGTCTCATCTTGCACAGCGACCAAGGCGCGCAGTTCACGTCGGAAGCATTCGTCCGTTTCTGTGAAGAACATTATGTTCAACAAAGCATGAGCCGAGCCGGCTGTCCATATGATAATGCACCCATGGAACGATTCTATAACACGTTGAAAAATGAGTATTTTAATTTACGGAAATTTAGGGATGTGAAGTCGATGAATGAAGGTATTTATTGGTTTGTCTATTGCCATTACAATCGGCGTAGACCCCATTCCTACAACAATGGATTACCTCCTTATGCTGCCAGAATGTCGGCATAAGGAAACTATCACTCAGTGTTACAATTTGGGTTGACTACTACAAGTAGTGGTTATAGCATTTATAGAACATATAATTAGCAGCTCTTCCAATCCCTGAGAAGGACCCACACTTTTGTGGGGGAATATCCGGCAGGTTATCTAGGGCTATAGTGCCATCACTATTATACATTTTAGAGTAAGTTTCTGAATATGTAATCCCGGAATTAATATGTATTATATCTAGGTATTTCTTTATGAGCTCATCTCTAGATATTTTAGGGTTATCTAAAATCAAACGTTTTGTTATTGTCTCCATAGACTGATTATAGTCGTAATTAATAATTCTTGTATCTTGAATAATTGCGCCGTGGTCAATAAAATATGTTTTCCCGCGGATTGTGTAAAGAGGTGGAGCGCAAAGTAAGACTTCTACAGAATCTTTATCTACATACATACTTCCCGTATAATAACATCCAGTTTCATCCATTACTTCATAAACTTTTACATAACGAATTGGATCATTCTCTATCTCTGATAAGGAAATGGCAGATATAGTAAAAGGAATCAATATAAGACAAAGTAAGATTGAAAAGAAGCTCTTTCGCATAAAAACACCCCATTAGAGTACAATAGGCAATTGAAAATCGACTTTGCACGGAATTAGAACAATCAGTTTCTTACTGGGAGATTGATAAATAGGATATAAATGTATTTGATTTGTAAATTATGCAGGGTAAATGATTTATTTGATTATTTTTGGGGGGATTCTTTGAAAAATTATTCAATATGTTAAGGTTCCCCAGGAAGAGTTAATTGAAAAAGGGGAATAAAAGCATGGTAAAAGTAGTAATCAGCCATTTTATAATTTGGCGAGCTTGGCAGCGGGAATGGATAATGTATGGAACTTGAAGGAATAAGGGATCCATCATAGTGATAATAACATCCCGCGGAGTTATTTACCTTTATACCGCCGCTTTTTTCTAAGTCATAGTAGGCTAAGTTTCTTGAATCAGAGTCAGACTGTTGGCTATGGTGTCGATGTAATTTTTCAATAATAGGAATCACATTTTTATCGCAGTTATAGGTGAATATTTGATTATATTGGACTATCATATTAGTTTCATGGTTTACTAGATAAGCAGTACCTTGGATTCGAATCATAAAGAAAATAGGTTGATCATCAATAGTGAGATTATGGAAGTTTTTAATATAAATTGTTTTGGGCTCAATATAGCTTGTTGTATGTAGGTCTTTATCAATCAGGAAATATTTATCCGGATTGCTTTGCAACTCAGATAGAGAAATCGCAAAGGCAGAGAATGGAATAAAGAAAAAAGTGAGTAAGAGTAAAAAGATCTTTTTCATAAATACCATCCTTATCAAAAAATTGAAAATATGTCTTAATACAGGTTTTTTGAGTCATATTTAGGATCGAAGTAAATATTATAGCATTTGTAGAACATATAGTTAGCAGCGTGATAAGCCGGAGAATTACCACCAACAGATTGATCAAAAAAATTCTTTTCAGTTTCTATGTAGTCACCGGAAAGAGAATAGGTATATACATCCGTTTCGGTAAATTTTATTCCAGTATTAGCTTTGATTTCATTCCATAAGGCATTCCCACGATCAGCATCTGTGATATATGGATTATTGGGCATAAGATCTTTTCTTAAATTTACTGAGCTTCTATCATAGTCATAATTAAATATAACTGTAGATTTCTCAATACAATTACCTGTATATGAGACATAGTATATCTTTCCTTGAATTGTATAGTAGGGAGGAGCATAGCGGAGTGATTGAATGGAGTAAGAATCTACATACATAGTGGTAGTTTGCCCTTCAGCTACTTTTACATAGCGTCCGGGATCACTTTGGATTTCGGAAAGTGAAATGGCAAAGGCAGAGAAAGGAATCAGGATAAGTCCAAGTAAGAGCAGTAGAATCTTTTTCATCGAGAGCATCTCCTTTTAGTAATTATCTAAACTTATTCTAGCACCAAGACTAATTACCAGAATATATAAATAATTTATATATGTATCTAATATAAATGACTATAGTGTTCGGGAAGATTGGGGGAAAGGCGAAAAATTTTTGAGGGGAGAAAAGAGAAAACCATGGGATCGAACTTTGTCCAGGAAAATCAACCCTATCCGCCCTTCGGGCGCCTTCCCCGTCTGGGAAGGCGGGTACTCGCTGCGCTCGCGGAAATCAACCCTAACCGCCACTTCGTGGCCCTCCTTCCCCGTCTGGGAAGGTTGATACCACTTATTTGCTTCGCAAAGGGAAAACAGGCAAACCAGCCTTCGGCTGAAGAAATGCTGTTTCCGCCCGGAATTTTTATATTAACTGCACTCCTTTCCGCCGCATTCGCGGCACCCTTCCTCGCTGAGGCAGGTTTCAAGAGGAATAAAGAAAAGATTTCCAATCTGATTTGTTTGAAACCTTTCTTAATCCCATCCCTACCATACGCCCATTCCTACCATACGCCCTTCCCTTCCAGGGCAAGGTCAAGACCGGCCTTCGGCCCTGAAAAGCAATATTCCTTACATCTTCCAAGAAAAAAGACCCTCGCGGGTCTTTTTCTGTGGCTGGATTCTTGCGCTTCCTTTCATTCCACCATTTGTTCTGGCGGGTTATCCATTGGAGAGCGGAAAAGTTTATATTTTTTGTTTTGTGTCGGGAGCTGGAGGCAGCTGGAGAATGTGGGATCGGTTTTGAACTGGAGGTAGTGTTTAACGAAGTTGTTGTTTTCGAGGTCGGTGTCTTTGATTATGGAGAGGCCGGCTTCGGTGATGTAGACCTGGATGCTTCTGGTTTTCTTGCAGGTATAGGCGTGCAATAGTCCTGTGGCGAAGAGTTTTCTTAGTTCTTTTTGGAAGGATTCGGAGACGGTTTCGAATTCCCAGTTGTCTTTGCCGATGCGTTTTCTGCGGTAGAAGAGGAGGCCCATTTTGTTGCCTACGAAGATGTTCATGGTGTTGTCGATACAGAATGGCTGTCTCAGGTTATTGAAATAGTAGATGGTGCGCAGGGTGAGGTAGTCGTATAGGGTGAAGGGACACCATGAGACTTTGTCTAGAGTTTCTCGTATATTTCTTAGGACTTCGCTCGTGATCGGCGCGTATATGTCGAAGGTCTTGCTTGAGTAATAGGGCGTGGTTTTGTGGTCGCTGAAGCGGAAGCTGTAGTACATGCCGTCTTTTCTTCGGATGAGGGCGTAGGCGGAGGCGTATTGGCGGCCGCAATAGAGGAGTTCGAGTTTTTCGTCTTCGTATAGGATGGTTTGTAATTTTTCTTCAATTTCCTGGCGTTTAGCGATAAGTTCTTTTTGTGCGGTTTTCATGATGGGCTCTCCTTTCGTTTGACAGTGGTTCATCGGTCTGGTTTGCTATCTTCATTATAAGGTAAAGGATGACAGAAACTGTCGAGAGGAGGGAGAGGGGAAAATTTTCTTTGAGAGGAAGTTTTGTAGTTTTGGCGTTCACCGCTTTTCTTGATTTCCCGCATCAAAAAAGGACTCTTGCGAGTCCCTTTTCTATTTCAATTTATCTTTTATTCTCCCCAGATTTTATCTGCGTAGTCGCGGATGAGTCTGACTTTGGCCCATTGTTCTTCTTCAGTGAGGGCGTTGCCTTCTTCGGTGGAGGCGAAGCCGCACTGGGGGCTCAGGCAGAGCTGGTCTTTGGGGACGTACTGGGAGGCTTCTTCTACGCGTGCCTTGACGTCTTCAAATTTCTCGAGCTGCGGGAATTTGGAGGTGATGAGGCCGAGGACGACCTGCTGTTTCTGGATGTGCTTCAGCGGTTCGAAGCCGCCTGCGCGGTCGGAGTCGTATTCAAGGAAGAATCCGTCGATGTTGCAGTGGCCGAAGAGGATTTCAGCGACCGGATCGTATCCGCCGGAGGAGAACCAGGTGGATCTGAAGTTGCCGCGGCAGATGTGCATGGTGATTTTCATGTCAGCTGGTTTGGCTTCGAGGGCGAGGTTGATCATTTTCACGTAGTTCTTTTCGATCTTGTCGAGGTCGAGCCCTCTTGCTTCGTAGGCTTTTCTCTTGTCAGGATCGCAGAATTCGTCCCAGGAGGTGTCGTCGAACTGGAGGTAGCGGCAGCCTGTTTTGTAGAAGGTGCGGATGGTTTCCTGGTAAGCGAGGGCGATGTCTCTGTAGAGGTCGTCTTCGTTCTTGTAAAGGTCGATCGGCTGGTAGTTTTCTTCACGGACGCAGCAGATGAGGTGGAGCATGCTCGGGGACGGGATGGTCATCTTGGCCATGGTGTCTCCTGCGACGCTCTTCAGATATTCGAAGTCTTTGACGAAGGGGTGATCGCCGAAGCCGATTTTGCCGGTGATTTTCACGGTAGCGGCTTTGGGTTGGTGGCCTTTGAAATGGACGGACCATTCTTCGGCCTTGACCTTTTCTACTCCTTCAAGGTTTTCAAGGAAGTCCAGATGCCAGTAAGTGCGGCGGAATTCTCCGTCGGTCACGGCATGGAGACCATTTTCGATTTCCTTGGCGACAAGTTTCTTGATTTCTTCGTCTTCGATTTGGCGAAGTTCGGAAGCTGTGATTTTGCCTGCTTCCAGATTGCGGCGCGCTTCATGAATGACTTGTGGACGCAGGAAGCTTCCTACGACGTCATTGCGGAACGGCGGTACGTTTCTTGTTCCCATATGGACACATCCTCTCAGTACTCGGAATCTATTGATTCGAAAAACGGCAGATCGCGGGATTTCCCGCTGCCGGGTAATTCAAGTATAGCATTGAATGAGGATGGCTCTCAAGGAAATAGGGGGTATTCAAGGTTGGCATTCTCGCAATCTATTATGATTTTTATCGAAATAGAAACGATGCGTTTTCCTGACAGGGAAGTGACCGGATATAGAAATTGACCATAAGTCATTGCAAGACAAATGCTTTTTTAGTATACTGTAAGAAATAGTATGCTTAGTGACAGTGAGGAGGCATCATGGCTTTAACGAAGAAGGCGGAAAAGACGCGTTCAAGGCTCTTGGAATCCGCAAGACGGCTGATTAGTGAGAGAGGATTTGACCACGTGTCTGTAGAGGATATCACAAAAGACAGCGGCGTGGCGAAGGGTACATTCTACCACTATTTCGAATGCAAGGAAGAGGTCGTGGCGGAGCTTTCCTTCCAGTCAATCCAGACCATCATCAAGAAGGCGATCGATTATGACGGAGACGTCAGGGAACGCTGCCTTTACTACTTCATCGAGCTTTACAAGGATGCTTCCTGGTCGGGCGTGCGCCTGGTGCGCCAGTGGATGAAGGAAACGATGGAGGCGGAAACGCCGGATTCCCGGACGAGGGAATGCCTCGACGGCATCCGCAATACGGTCATGGATATCTTCGTGACCGGCCTTGGCAAGGGAAAAGGCGAGCTCCGTGCAGATGCCCCGCTCGATATGCTCTCCAAACTGCTGATGAGCCATTTCTTCGGCGTCCTCACGATCTGGTGCATGATGAATGGCGAATGGGACATCGTGGCTGATGCCGATGTCTATGCGAAGACGGATATAGACAACCTTCTCGGTGCTTATATTGAAGAATAAACAATTGAAAACGGACCCTGCTCTGGTGGAAACTCCAGAAACAGGGTCCGTTTTCGTTTTTGAAAGGTAGTTTGGAAAAAGAGTGATACGGAGAGACAGGAAATGTGGGAGCACCTGTCTCTCCAGGTCCGGCGTTCGGGAGTCCGGACCATAGGATGGATCCAGCCAGTTGATTCTTTCGGCCGTGTCCTGGGCGTGGGCGCGCCGGACAATTGGGAAGGCTCCTGCCTGCGGAAGGTGGTGCTGGCAGAAGTTAACGGCCTTCAAAACATTTGGCTGTGGAATGTATCAGCGAAAGAGAAGCGACCTGCGATATGGCGCCGCAGGCAGGTTCCAGGGAGGTGCTCCGGGGTATTCCGGATGATGCCTTATTTCCTTTTAGGCTCCTTTGCTTTCGCCTGGCTATAATATACATGGAATTCTTTTCATGAAATATAATAGATTTTAAAGTTTTTATGAAGTTTGAAATGGGTGTCAGACGCAGGAAGAATAGACATGAAAAAAGCCGTAAAGGACGGGATTTTTTGTCTCTTTACGGCTTCTTTTCATGAATTGGATGGTAGTGGAAATTCATGCGCTTTCTGCCTTTTTCTTATGAGCCAGATTCTGCGATTTCGCGCCCGTTTTTTTCTCCGTGTAGGTCATGAATTTTTCAGACGCCCAGGCGGTGAGGTAGCCGATTGCGGCGCCTCCGATGACGTCGCTGGGGTAGTGGACGCCAAGGTAAAGCCTCGAGAAGGCGATGAGCGTGGCGAGGATGAGCGCAGGAATGCTGAATTTCTTCGGCATGTAATGGTAGAGGACGAAAGCAGCGGCAAAGGAAGCAGAGGAATGGCCGGATGGGAACGACCAGTCCGTCGGCTCATGGATGAGCGGCTGCAGATCCGGATACGTGTCAAAGGGGCGGGCCCTTTTGAAAATATGCTTCAGGATGCCGTTCGTCAGGATGAGGTTCATTGCCAGGGATAGAAAAGTGGCATACCCGACCTTCCTGTATTTCTTCGTGCAGATGAGGACGATGGCGAGAGCCAGCCAGATGAAGCCCGCATTTCCCAGATCCGTCATGGATTCCAGGAAATCCGTCAGCTTCGGAGTGCGCATGAAGTCCTGAATCAGGTAAAGCGCGCCTATTTCAAAGTTATCAAAAGCGAACATCTGCCATCACCTCGTTTCGTCATTTTAAGTATATCATGAGGTGCTTTCTGAAAATCTAATAAACGATAAAATTTTGTTTAAATATGGGAGGGGTTTCCTGCATTGAAAAAAGGAGCTGTGAAGGTATCGCTTTCTTTCACAGTTCCTTTTTTCGGAGGGGTTGGAATTAATCATCTATGCGATAAAATGGTCACGCATTCTCGGCAGATTTCCTGCCGGGGCGTTTGGCCATGATGGCGGTGACTTTGGTTCCTGTGTCTTTGCCGAAGAAGCCGGTGATCTTTTCAGAGAGCCATGCGGAGAAGTATCCGACGAATACGCCGGCGAAGACGTCGGTGGGATAGTGGACGCCGAGGTAAAGTCTCGAGAAGGAGATGAGCGCGGCGAGAACGAACATAACAATGCTGAATTTCTTCGGCAGGTAATGGTAGAGGACGAAAGCAGCAGCGAAGGACGCTGATGCATGGCCGGACGGGAAGGACCAGTCGGCCGGGCGGTGGATCAGGACCTGAAGGCCGCCGTAGGTGTCAAAGGGGCGGGGACGCTGGACCAGGTGCTTCAGGATGCCGTTGGCAAGAATGACATTGATGACAAGCGCGAGCATCGTCGTAAGTCCTGCTTTTCTGCATTTCCTGATGGTCATCAGAAGGACGGCAAGGGCGATCCAGACATAGCCGTTATTCCCCAGGTCAGTCATGAATTCCAGAAAGCTCGTCAGAATCGGCGAGCGGAGGGAGTCCTGGATCAGGTACAGGACTCCTATATCAAAATTGTTCAGTGCAAATATGGTAATCACCTCGATGAAATAAAGATACCATGAGGTGATTGACTCAATGCAAACAATTCCTAAAATTTTCTTTAATTCAGGCAAAGAAATGTTTAAGCGGGGCGGATGATGATATCCTGAGAGGATTCGTCCTGTTTTCGATACGTATGATTACGTATATAATAAAGAAAATGGTGCGATGGAGGGATTCTCATGAAATATGTTTATCCAGCTGTTTTTCATGCTGAACCGGAGGGCGGGTATACGATTTCCTTTCCGGATATAGAGGGCTGTCTTTCTCAGGGAGAAACGATTCAGGAATGCTGCGAGATGGCAGAAGATGCACTGACATTGATGCTCTGGGATATGGAAGAAAATCACATTTCAGCACCGTCTCCGACGCCAATCAATGAGGTGCATAAAGAAAACAAAGATGATATCGTCACTTTGGTCAAAGCGGATACACTGGCGTATCGGAGAAAGTACGATACAAAAGCCATCAAGAAGACGCTGAGCATCCCGCAGTGGCTTGATACGATGGCGCAGGAAAAAGGCGTCAATTTCTCAAATGTCCTCCAGCAGGCACTGATTAAAGAATTGAATATCCGGTAAGGCGAAGGATACTAAAAAAGCACCGCTGTATGGCTCATTCCAAGTCATGCAGCGGTGTTCTTTTACTCTATTTTGTTTCGTTCACTTAATTTTCATCATTAAGAGCTTTAGTCATATCACCTTGCAGATCTGTACAAATATTATTTGTGCCATCACCATCAAGGATATATTGTTTCATATCGATGCCTTCCGGCTGTTTGTGTGCGGGATTGGGAATCGGTATATAGATCTCGTGACCATGCCATTTTTTCCCCGTAGGCTTTGCTCCCAGGTATCCTCTTGATAAGGCAATTTTTTCCGGCGTTTTTTCAAAGTTTCTGGATAATGCGAAGCCCCATTTCATGGAATTAAATTTCTTATAGAGCGGTACCCAAAAAGCGCCCAGCATCTCCGTATAGCGGGACATGGAAATGTCTCCGATATCCAGGAGGTCTCGCCAGCCGAAGTCATAGAGGAGTATGGCTGTCTCCCTCTTGGCATCAGAGTCGTTGCCGCAGTAGAAAGCAGTAAAGGGAGCATAGTCAGAGTCATTATCATCATAATTGAAATCCATCATGGAGCTGCCGATGTAGTTCAGGGTTTTTACCACTCTGGTCTCTGGGAGAAATTTCTGGATTTCTTCGCCAAGGCTTGTGTTTCCGCTGTACTTAGGATCAAGGGAAATATGGCCGTCTTCATAGTGGAATGGATTCGAAGTGTCAATCAGAATTTTTCCATTGAGGTGATCTTTTCCTGCCAGTTCCAGTGCTTCGATAGCATGAATTCCCTGCGTGCAGTTGAAGACGCGTTCCCCGAATTTGGCAGCATCTTCAAATGTTCCGTAATAGGCATGGCTGCCATGTTCTTCAGCCCATTTCTGCGCTTTTTCGCTCGATGCACTTCTGGCACCCATCATGACTTCATGGCCGAGGTCGATTAATTTGCTTGCGATGACATGTCCCACATCGCCTGTCCCCGATACTCCGTACTTCATTTCCTTCATCCCTTCTTCATCAACGTATGATTATCTTTAAGAAGGATTCATCTGTGTCATGCATTTTTCCTTCTTATCCTAATTATAACTTTTAGTGTGACAATAATAGACTTTGTCAAAAGGAAATGTAAAGAAATCTGATAATTTCTTTCATCAAAAAGGACTGTGATAAATGATTATCCATTTACCACAGCCCTTTTCATTTTTCTTACCATCCGCTCTTTTTCCAGAAGGAAGGGATAAAGATGGCAAGGAGTGTGACGGATTCGAGTCTGCCGAAGAGCATGGAGAGGCAGACGACGAATTTGCTGAAATCGGGGAGTGCCGAGTAGGTACAGGTGGCTCCGAACTGGCCGAAGGCCGGGCCTGCGTTGGACATGGTGGAGAAGGAGACTCCGATGGCGTCCATGAAGGCGACTCCGTCCATCATCATGCATGCGGCCCAGAGTGTGGAGAGGGCCATGTAGATGAAGAAGAAGCAGAGGACGCGGAATATGGTGTCCTGGGAGTATCTTTCGTGGGATACGGTGACGTGGAGGACGGCTCTCGGGTGGATGTGGAGCTTCAGAATTGAGGTGAAGCTCTTCACGAGGAGGATGAGGCGGATGACTTTCAGGCCGCCTGCGGTAGAACCTCCGCAACCGCCCACGATGATAATGAGCAGGATGATGAATTTCGCAAAGGACGGCCACTGGTCGAAGTCCGCAGAGACGAAACCTGTCGTCGAGGAGAGGGAGGCGGACTGGAAGAAGGTCTCACGGAGTGCTTCCACGAATCCGTAATTTCCCTGAAGGACTAAGGAAATCGTCATAAGGACCGTCGCTGCCAGGACGATGCCGATGTAGGTGCGGAATTCCATATCGCCGGTAATGGCGGAAAGGCCGCGTTTCCTTGCTTCGACGTAAATCCCGAAGTTGGCGCTCGAGATGATCATGAAGAAAGCGATGACGAGCTCAAGGACGGGGTTGTTATAGTAGGCGATGCTGGCGTCCTTCGTGGAGAAGCCGCCGGTCGCAATCGTCGAGAACGACGTGTCTATCGCATCAAGGAAGGTGAGGCCGCAGAGCATGTAGGCCGCGGCGGCAGCAATCGTGAAAATGAGGTAGACGGTGAAGAGGGCAGAGGCTGTCTCCTTGATCCTTGGAAGGGCTTTCGAGGAGGTGGGGCCGGTGCTTTCCGCATTGACCATCTTCGCACTGCCGCGCCCGATCTGCGGGAAGATGGCGACGAAGATGACGATGATGCCGAGGCCTCCCAGCCAGTGCGTCATGGCGCGGAAGAAGAGGATGCTCTGCGGGACAGCGCCAAGGTCGTCGATGACGGTCGCGCCGGTGCCGGTGAGGCCGGAGATGCTTTCGACGAGGCTGTCCAGGGGCCCCAGTGTTCCGCTGAATATATAAGGCAGCGCGAAGAGGAGCGAGACGAAGAGCCAGGAGAGCGCGGTGATGGCCGTGCCTTCTCTGGGCGTCAGGCTGTTTTCCTGCGCGACGCCTCTTTTTTTGAGAACCACGCTTGCAAGACCCGCGACGGCCATGGAGAAGATGAAGGCGAGGATCGGGCCTCCCATGATGAGGGAAATGGCCAGAGGCAGCGCCACCATAGCCCCGCTGACGAGCATGATGCGGGAAAGCATGGTGTAAATGACTTTAAGATTCATTGCTTAATCCCCGCCTTTGAAGAAGGAAAGGACGTCGGAGGCCTGGTCGGCTTCGACGATGACGATGGCCCTGTCTCCGGCATGGAGGGCAGAGCGGCCGTCAGGGATGAAGGCTTTGCCGTCACGGACGTACGTGCCGATGAGGCAGCCCTTCGGAAGATCGACGTCCATCAGGCGGCGTCCGTCGAGCGGAGAGCCTTCCTGCACGATGACTTCGGCAGCCTGGACGCACGCACCTTCGAGGAGGCTGACGCGTTCGATGGAACCGCTTCGTACGAAGGAGAGGACTTCGCCGGCAGCCAGAAGCCTGGTCGCAAGGACGATGTCGACGCCGACCTGCTGCATGAGGGCGACGTACTCGGTGCGGACGACGCGGACGATGGTCTGGCGGGCGCCGAGGTGCTTGGCCAGGAGCGCCATCATCATATTCAGGCGTTCGTCGCTTGTGATACAGATGACGATATCCGCATCCTCAACGCCTTCCTGCTTCAGAAGATCGATGTCGGTCCCGTCGCCGTAAAGGACGATGCCCTTCTTCAGGCGGGAAGCGACGAGGCGGCAGTGGTCCCTGTCGTTATCGATGACTTTGACGGAAATGCCCTGTTCTTCCAGCATGGGGGCGAGAATCTGCCCCGTGCGGCCGGCCCCGATGATGAGAGCGCGGCGGATGCGGTGCTGGTAATTGGCGGCCCCGACATTCTGCGGAAGCTCGGCGACAGTTTCCGGATTTCCCAGGAAATAGACGTTATCGAGCGGCAGCAGCACGTCATTGCCGTGAGGGATGATCATCCTGTGATCGCGGAAAATCATAGCGATCAGGACAGACTGCGGCAGGCGCAGATCCTTCAGCGGGATATGGAGAAGCGGGGAACGCGGTCCCAGTTTCGTTTCCATGAGGCGTACCTTGCCTTCTGCGAAGTCTTCGACATTCAGTGCCGAAGGCGTCATCAGGATGCGGTTGATTTCACGCGCGGTGATGAGCTCAGGACTTAAGAGAAGGTCGATGTCGAAATTTTCTCTGATGTAGGACGGCGGTTCGGCAAGGAACTTCGGGTCCCTGATACGCGCGATGGTATGGGGGGATGCCGTTCTTCTTGGCGAGGATGCAGGCGATGATGTTCACTTCATCGATGGCGGTGACGGCGACGACGATATCCGTGCCTTTCATATCTTCGTCACGCATGAAAGACGGGCTCGTGCCGTCGGCATGGATCGTCAGTACGTCCAGCGCGTCGCGGATCGCATCCAGCTTCGATTCATCCGAATCGACGACGACGACGTCATACTGCTCGTTGGAAAGAAATTCCGCGATAATATAGCCCAGATGCCCCGCTCCGATAATAGCGATACGCATATAATTTGACTCCTTATGGCAGCCATTTGGCTTGCTTTCTTATGGGAAAATGGAGGAGAAATTCCCCTCGGACATTACTCCTCATTATACTACGCTCATACAATACCCTGCTACGAGGTATGATAAACGGGCAGGAAAAATCCCCGTCGTGCGGGCGGCGGGGATTTTCCGGACTCTCCTTGGGTAAGAGTCCTATTTTGAATTGCCGGCGGATGGAGGGGATTTTTCCTTACTGTGTCACTACGATTCATTCAAGAGGCATATTTTCATACTACGATCAAATGAAAAAAATCTTGAGAAGAACGAAAGCAGTGAAAACAATTAGAAGTACCGCAAATATTGGGGTATATGTGCAGACATTAGTAAGGGTCCGCCGGCTAAGTGCAGGAGACAGAGGGCTTTGCCTTTGCCTCTATCCACAGTATAGGCAGAATCAAAAACTGAGTCAAATGCAAAAAAGAAATAATGTTCTACATATTGAAAACATTTAATCATAGGTGCAGGAGAGACTGCGGAAGAGAAAACAGGGGAAAGCGGCGAAAACACCCTGCTCCACAGGAGCGCGGCAGTCCCTAAATAAATGGGAAGGGGCATCGAATTTGACGATTCCGCAAATGCGCGGGGCCGTATTTCGTGACACTCTTTTGGAAAGGAAATTTTTCATCCCTTTGCGGGTTTTTTCAAAAATTGTTTCCGTGCTACAATGATAAGACAAAACGAAAGGAGGGAGATCATGGCAAATTTATCCAGTCACGGCGTGCTGCTCGTCGCTGCAGGTTCCATTCTCTGGGGTTCCAGCGGCATCGCAGGGCAGTACATTCTGCAGGGGCAGGGCATATCTCCGGAGTGGCTGACATTCTTCCGCCTCTTCGTTGCTGGATCGCTCCTCCTTCTTATTTCCCATCTGATGGGGAAGGACATTGTTTCCGTCTGGAAAAGTTCAGCCGAAAGGCTGCGGCTCATCATCTTCGGATGCCTCGGCATGCTGGGGACGCAGTATTGCTACTTCGCCTGCATCAAGGTCAGCAACGCGGCGGCCGCAACGGTTCTCGAATACATCATGCCGGTCCTCATCATCATGTGGTACTGCATGCGTGAAAAACGGCTTCCGCGGGGGAAGGAAGTCTTCTGTGCCGTTTTCGCCATCGTCGGTACGGTCCTCATCGCGACAGCCGGCGACCTGACGTCTCTGGCGCTTCCTCCCGAGGCGCTCTTCTGGGGCCTCCTTTCCGCCTTTGCCTGCGCGCTTTACACGATTTCCCCGGTCGGCCTCATCCTGAAATACAGCGCGCCCGTCGTCGTCGGCTGGGGCATGTTCCTCGGATCCCTTGTCCTCATGCCCGTGACGCTTATGACCACCTTCACCGGCGTCGTCGATACGAACACGCTTCTGGCATTTGCCTACGTCGTCGTTTTCGGTACCATCCTATCCTTCGTCTTCTACCTGGGCGGCGTTGCCTACGTCTCTCCGTCAAGAGGAAGCATCATCTCGGCGCTCGAACCAGTTTCCTCCGTCATCTTTTCTTTCCTCCTCTTCAGCATGACATTTGGCATGTACGAACTGACAGGCATGGCACTCATCATCATCGCGACCGTCGTTGCCGGCATCAAGTAGAGCTCTGAAACTATCTTCCTGGTTTCGGGCTCTTTTTTCATGCAGGAATGAGTCAAACAGGAGGTTATCAATTTCTTAAAAAATAAGGGGAAAATATAGAAATAAACTAAGAACAGCCGGCGCTTTTCCGTGCTATGATTAAGATGACATAGAGTGCAATCGAGATGCGACAAGCGCATTTCAGAAGGAGGCAGTGCGATGTACGGAGCAGCTTTGGGCGATATGATCGGCGCGCCTTATGAGTTCGACAGGGGTGAAAAGACGAAGGATTTCCCGCTTTTTACTGCGGAGTCGACCTACACCGATGATACCGTCATGACAGTCGCTGTGGCGGAAGCCCTGATGGATTCAGAAGGAGAAAGCGACAAGGAGATCCAGAAATGCATCGCCGAGACGATGCTGCGCTGGGGCAGGAAATACCCCAAGGCAGGCTACAGCGCGCAGTACCTCCGCTGGCTCTTCAAGGATCACAAGCCCCTCGACGTCGATACTGTCGATGCGGCTATGAGCATTTCCTGCATCGGCTGGCTCTACGACACGATCGACGAGACAAGAAAAATGGCACGCCTCTCCGCTATGACGACGCACGTCAATCCGGACAGCATCCGAGGCGCCGACGCCGTCGCCTCCGTCGTCTACATGGCAAGAACAGGCTCGACGAAAGAGGAAATCAAGGACTACGTCCAGAGGATCTTCGGCTATGACCTGAGCCGCAGCTGCGCAGAAATCCGCAAGACCTACGAACATCAGGAATCCTGCAAGGAAACGGTTCCTCAAGCCATCACTGCCTTCCTCGAATCCAAAAATTTTGAAGACGCCCTCCGCACCGTCATTTCCTTAGGCGGCAATACCGACTCCAGCGGAGCGATGACAGGCGCCATGGCATCGGCCTACTACATCATTCCCGTCGACCTCATAGCCGAATGCCGCCACCGCCTACCTGAAGACATGCTCGAAGTCGTCGACCGCTTCGAGACGTTGCTGGCACAGAAACGAAGGAAATCCGCCGGGCATGGCAGGGCTTTCCAAAAAATTACAAGATACCTCGACGACCTCGACCGCCTGGGCGTAGGCACATGGGCTATCACGGCCAGAAAGAAAGACGAGGATGCGGAAATCGAAGCATCCTACTCCGCTGCCGGCCAGAGCTTCATGAGGACCATTGAAGATTTCAAAGCTGCTCATCCTGAACTGAAACTCGATGACTTCCGCGATATCCTCTGGGAATCCCACATTACATGGAGCGCGAAATCCATGAGCGAAGCCGAAGTCGGAAACCTCGACTCCCGTACCATCATGGCCCTTCTCGTCGCGGCCGTGGAAGCAGAGAAATCCTACGGAGGAAGCCTCACCGAATTCATGCGGAACGGCTCCGTCCGCCGCTGGCTCATCCGTCTCAAGAAACTCGATGACGACGGCCTCGGCGAAATCCAGGCGCCGAGAATCATCCCCGAAAAGGAAATGGCAAGCCACGTCAACCATAAAGTACGCCTCTACCTCTGGACAGGCGAAGACATCGCCGGCTTCTTCGGCGCTTACGTCAGCACGGAAGAAAGAGTAGGAAAGGGCGCCATCCTCTTCCGTCAGGACGGCCACGCAGGATACAGAGAAATCCGAGAAGACACCATAAAAAGAATTGAAGATTTGGAAGTGTAGGGAATATTAAAAAGAGGCTGCAGGAATGTGCAATCATTTCTGCAGCCTCTTTTTGCGGTGGGATAAGATTAAAAGAATATCTAATGCAAGTGTACGGAGTCATAGGAAAGCAGAAAACCATACAACCAGCCTTCGGCTGTCAATAATCAACCCTATCCACCGCACGCGGTTCCCTTTCCCCGTCTGGGAAGGCGAGTATTTCGCCTCGCTCGCAGGATCATCCTCCCTGCATCAAAAAAGGGGCTGTGACAAAATCCGTTAAAACGCTGCTTTTTTCTTTTCTCGAGCGAAGCGAGGTTTAAGGGTGTTGACCTTGCTCCGAAGAAGAAGGTCCGGTCGGAGACCGGGAATACAGTAGTTTTCGAGCGCAGTTATATAAGTTTAAAACAAACAAGAACTGATTTCTTTTGTTTCTCATCGCTGAGCTGTCTCCGTAGGAGAAAGTGCCCAGCCTATCATTTTTCTGATGCTGGGCGAAAGTGGTGCAGTTTCTAAAGAGGCGAAGCATCCTTTGAGGTTTTCAGATAGAGTCGATAAATACATTTGTTAGATAATCCTCTAATCGAATATACCCACTATACCTACGCAAAAAGGAGCTGCGGCAAAATGATTGCACATTTTGTCACAGCCCCTTCATTTTTATTTCTGGTCGACTTTGGGTGGTGTTTGTTCGCCTTTGTAGGGATGGGCTTCTGCGTCCATTTCGAACTGCCACATGCGGGTGGGGACGACGTCGCCTTTTTCGTCGCAGGTGTAGCGGATGGACTGGGGGATATTGCGGCCGGCGGCGAGGGGGCTGGTGAAGCCTCTTCCGATGACGTCGGTGGTGTTCATGAGGAAGACGAAGGCGTGCGGGTCGATGTCTTCTACGAGGTGGCGGACGCGGGTGACCTGGGTGAGGTCGACGATGGCGAAGATAATTTTCTTGTCAGCGCCGGAGAAAGCGCCCTGGCCGTAGAGGAGGGTCGCGCCGTGGTGGATGGTGCGCAGGATGGCATCAGAGATTTCAAGCGGCTTGTCGGAGACGATGAAGGCTGCTTTTCTCTGGGCAAAACCAAGGACGAGACGGCTGGCGAGGTTCGCATTGATGTACATGCCGATCAGGGTGCAGATGGCTGGTTCCAGAGCGAAGATCCATGCACTGGCCATGACGATGATGAAGTTCAGTGCGAAGACGACGTAGCCGATTTCCAGGTTGTAGTACTTCTTGATGATGGCACCGATGACGTCGAGGCCGCCGGTATTGCTGTTGTAACGGTAAAGGATACCCATGGCGACGCCCAGGACGACACCGCCGGAGATGGCAGCGACGATCGGGTCCTTGACGACGTGGTAGTCAGCCAGGAAGGCCGTGAGGTCGATGAAAAGGGAAAGGAGAACGGTCCCGAGGATCGTGATGATGGTGTAAAATTTCCCCATGAATTTCAGGGAGAGACCGAGGATTGGGAGGTTCAGGACAAGGTTCGTGACGCCGATCGGAATGCCGGTCAGGTAGTATACAATCATGGCGATACCTGTCAGCCCGCCAGCCAGGAACTGGTGCGGGACGAAGAAGGCATTGACGCCGACGGAATAAATGAAAGTGCCTAGGATCGTAATCGCTATAATGAAAGCCAGACGTTTCCAGAAGAGCGGTGTGCGGTATTCGGACATCGAAAGAAATGCCATTTTGGTTCCTTTCTGCAGGGCGCAAGAAACGCGGGCCATAGGCAACAAAGCAGCCCGCGGAATTACATTCATCTCATTATATCAGAAGATGTCAAGCATGGTAATTTTATTTGGCGCAGGATGCATGGAAATAAGGAAATCGGGCAAAAGTGCGGGATTTCCGGTTGCCTCATTGGTGGTTCCATAGGAAAAAGCCCCCGATGGAGGCTTTTCCGTGAGCATTTATTCTTTTGCTGTGACTTCTTTGACCCAGGCGATGAAGTTGCCGGTCGAATTGCCGGTGCGTTCTGCCATGGTGTGCTTCTGGTTCCAGACGGTCGTGAAGAGGACGTTCTTCACGTCTTTTCTCTGCTTCAGGCCGAGGTAAAGGTTGAGCTCGGTATTAAGAGCGGTGTCACCCTGGAAGAGGCCGGTATTGATACGCCAGTGGTTGGCAAGGACGGACGGCTTTTCTTCATCGTTCGGAACGAGGATAAATGTCATCGGATCGTACATGATCTGGCGGATGATGGAGGGGACGCCGAGGCTGTCGACATTGTCCATTTCGTCATAGTAAGATTTCCTGATGTTGTCATTGTAGTCCGCGTAAGCGCTGTAGCGGTCCTTGTTGTGTTCCATGAGCCAGGACATGCCGCCGTCGAAGTGCATGGCGCTGACCTTGCCATTGCCGAAGAGGAGATTTTCTGTCTGGGAGAGCGTGGTGCTGTCGAAGGCGCCGATGCCTTTGGATGCTTTCTTGAGGCGGGACGTGAAGGCGCCGATGGATGTGATCTTTGCCGTATTCGTCTTGGCGTCATAGGTGATCCACGGGTCGTCGCCGTTCAGGCTGTCGATGTAGTCCTGCGGGGTCTGGTAGGTATGAGGCTCGGTCGGTGTGTCCTTCAGGAAAGGCTTGCCGCCAGGGACCATGGAGGTCGGGCGCTGCTGCGGGCCCTGTCCCGGGAAGCCGCCGTCCATATGGAAATCGCTGCCTCCCAAGGTGAGCGGGAATTTGTTGTCCGAGAGGAAATGGTTGAGCGATGTTTCAATGACACCTCTCATGTAGTCATAGTATGTGCCGCTCGCATTGATGCCGTTTCCGTCCCAGCCCTGCGAAAGGGTGAGCAGATTTCCATTTTCATCCTTGAGCTGCATGTTGTTCAGGTAAGCGGCATAATTTCTTGCCATGTCCTGAGAAATCGCGCGGGTCCATGTGCCGTAGGCTCTCTCGCCGTCGTTCGCATACTGGCCCATCATCCATTCATAGGAGAAATCGGCCTGCGTAAGGTTCGTGATCGGGCACCATGCCTGCGCGCCGTCGATAACATCGCTCAAAGGCTTTCCCTTTGCATCGGTCATGAGTGCGCCGATGGAGGAAAGGTACGGTCCGAAGAAATCACTGTCGCCGGTCGCGCCCATGAGTGCACTCTGCGCGCCGCCGCCGCTGTGGCCGAAGGTGAAGATGCGGTTCTTGCTGCCCGGGATGAGACTGTCATTGTAGCGGAGGTAGCGGACAGCGGCCTTCAGGTCCGTGACGCCCCAGGGAGCGCCGCCGACGAATTCCGTACCGTCCGGGTTCGTGCCGTTTTCTCTTCCGCGGCATCCTGCAAAGACATAGACGAAGCCTTCGGAGAGGTACGTATTGAGACCGTTAGAATAGTAAGCGGACGGCGCTTTCTGCGCGGCGTATCCGCCCGTATTGACCGGCATGACGATCGGTGCAGTCTTAGCTGTGTAGTTTCCTACCTTTGCCTTGTCATTGATAACGGCCGTGTACGTGCCGTCCTGATTTTTCGTGCCCTTCATATAAGCGCCCGGGACGTAGACAGCGAGCTGCTCATATTCCGTCGCAGCCGGCTTTGTGCAGTAGACGAGGCCGATCTGGTAGTAAATATCATTCTTCTCATCGTAATTCCACTTGGCGGGGTTCACTTTGATCGATTCAGCCGTGAGCGGAGCCTTGGCCGTTTCTTTGGAGTCTGCCTTGTCTGTCTTTGAAGCCGTCTGTACAAAGGCAGCTGTGGTCTTGAAGACCTGTGCTGCTGAAGGCGTCTCATCAGCAGCAGATGCGAAGGATACGCGAGCGAGGCCCATCAGCACAGCGGCTGAAAGGGCGAGCCATTTCTTGGATACCATATTATTCCTCCTTAACAAAAGAGCCGCGGATCGTCTTCCAATCCGCGGCATTTCATTCTCTCTGAATCATTTCTGATTGTTTTTATTATAGGAGTTTGAAGGTGAAAAATCAAACGACGGACTTAGAATTTGCTCCAGTCGTGGTTGTAGATATCCCAGTGCTTCTGTTTCTTCAGGTAAGCGATGCTTTCATCGATATCCGCAAGGAGCTGGTCCTTGTCTCTCGGCAATGTTGCTGCGAGGCGGATGTAGTTGGAAACGTGGTTGCTTCTGAAAATCATGTGTTCCGTTTCCGGAAGGTCAAGGTGCTCGATGATGACCTTCAGCTCTTCCATAAGTCCTGCCGGGGTGAGCGGTGTGAACTCGCCGCGTTCGAACTGATCCTTCAGTTCGCTTCCGCGGTAGAGCATGAGGGAGAGTGCGGAAAGATGGGTCGGTTTGATTTCATTGATGGCTTTTGCGGTGGCCAGGGCATGTCTTTCACTGCCCGGAACGCCTGCGATGCCAAGGATGATCATGATGGAAAGCTGCATGCCGGCTGCGCGTACGCGTTTGCCGACTTCGATGGACTGCGGGCCGTCGACGCCTTTGCGGATATCGCGCAGGGTCTGGGAATCGCCGGATTCCATGCCGTAGTAGAGGATCTGCAGGCCTGCTTCACGAAGCTGGGTCAGTTCTTCCACGGACTTTCTGAGGATATCTCCAGGAGCGGCGTAAGATGCGACTCTTTCCAGGTTCGGGAAATATTTCTTGAGCGTATTCAGGATTTTCAGAAGACGTTCGGTTTCGAGAACAAGCGCATCGCCGTCAGCGAGGAATACGCGGCGGACACCATCGCGGTCGACGGAGTAAGCCATGGCGATCTGGCGCATGATTTCTTCATCGGTAAGTTTTTCAAACTGGACGCCGCGGTACATGTTGCAGTAAGTGCAGTGGTTGTGCGCGCATCCACGAGTCACGCGGAGGATGAAGCTTTCTGCTTCACTCGGCGGACGGTAAACTGGGGTTTCGTAGTCGTCAAAAAATAATCCTGGCATACGACCATTTCCTTTCAAAGTGGGACATTTTTAATGATACTGTTTTGTAAAATAGTTACATACAGTTTTAACAATCACTATTATACATAGTTCTCTTGAAAAATACAACAACAAATTTAAATGTTTAAATATTAATAATTCAAAGGAATGGTATAATGAGTATGGAAGATAGATCACTATAAAATGAAGAAAGAAAATGCCGGAAATGGCAGGAAAAGAGGTAATCATGATCACGGAAACAGCGCGCGCGAAAATCAATCTGACGCTTTGGGTCGGGAGGAAGAGGCCGGACGGCTACCACTCGATCGATTCCGTTATGCACAGCATATCGCTCTCAGATGAAATTACACTGGAGAAATCGAATGAGATCCTCCTGACAGTCCTCGAAGGCGATGCGCCGGCAGGACAGGAAAACCTCATGGTCCGCGCCGCTGAAGCATTCTTCGCCGTGACAGAACTGGAAGGAGGCGTCTTCCTGACGCTGAAGAAACGAATCCCTTCAGGTGCCGGCATGGGAGGGGGCTCTGCCGATGCAGCCGCCGTCCTGCGCGGACTTTCCAAAGCTTACGAGCATCCGCTCAGCAAAGAAGATCTCCTTAAAGTCGCAGCCAGGATCGGCGCCGACGTTCCCTTCTGCGTAGAAGGAGGGGCATCGCGCTGCCAGGGCATCGGGGAAATCCTGACACCGGCCAGAGCCTGGGAAGGCCTGCCGCTCGTCATCGCCATGCCGCCGCTCTTCATGCCGACCGGTCCTGCGTACCAGAAGCTCGATGAAAGAAAAGAACTCAGCATCGACAAGACAGAAGACTGCCTCAAAGCGCTCGAAGAAAGAGACTGGGAAGGCCTCGCCGATTCCCTCTCCAACGACTTCGAACTCGGACTCTTCCCGAACTCCCCGGGACTCCTCTCGGCCGCCCGCTATGTCCAGAGCTTCGACTGCCTCGCCGTCATGACCGGCTCAGGCTCCGCTTTCTACCTCATCCCCGGAAGCCACGAAGAAGGACAGTGGATCGTCGAACAGATCCACAAAGAAAAACCAGACTGGTTCGCCCAGACAGCAGAAACCGTCGGAAGACATGAATTGTAAAAATAGAAATCTCCCTTTGGGTCCAGGAAATTTGGATTCCAAAGGGAGATTTTTTAATGCTCTCAATTTTCAGATGTCTGAGGATTTGGTAAAGAAGGCATGGCTGTGATGAATTCATCTGCGTGGGGCAGTTTGTCCTTGGCGAAGAGATGCTTTTCCGTTCCTGCTTCGACAGCTTTCTGGTAATACTCGCATTTGTAATTGATGACGTCGAGGATTTTCTTCCATTCCTCGATCTGCTTTTCCATTTCTTCCTTGCGGCGGAGGAAAAGGTCGAGGCGTTTCTGAAGCGTGCTGTCGCCTTCGTGGACCCATTCGGAGAACTGGCGGATTTCCTCGATGGAAAGCCTTGCACTCTTGAGGCACTGGACAATCTGGAGAGAGGCGAGGTCGACGTCAGAGAAGCGGCGGTATCCGGACTCGGTCCTTTCGAGGAAGGGGAGAAGGCCTTCCTTGTCATAATAACGGAGCGTCGTCGCCGGGATGCGCGTCATTTTGGAAACTTGCTGGATGGTATATGACATATTTCCTCCCATTTTTTGAAAATGCTATTAACCTTAGAGTTAAGTCTAATGTTACACTCCATTCGTAAAAGAAGCAAGGTATGGAATTCAACCACAGGAGGAACCAAGATGAATAAGAAAATGATGAAACGCGCTCTCACGCTCGCTGCATTCGGACTTCTCATGGCAGGCGGCATGATGAATGCTTCTGCTATGGACCGCGCGCCCGTCGCAGCTTCCAAAGCGCCGGCTGAAACGATCGACGCTTCGAAGCTTTCGAACGCATGGGACAAGACATTTCCTGAAGATGCAAGGGTAAGCCATAAGAAAGTGACCTTCCACAACAGATACGGCATCACTCTTGTCGGCGACCTTTATATGCCAAAAGACATGAAACCGGGTGAAAAACTGGATGCCATTGCCGTGGCCGGCCCGTATGGCGCCGTGAAGGAACAGGTCTCCGGACGCTATGCACAGGAACTGGCGGCCCGCGGTTTCCTGACACTCGCCTTCGATCCGTCTTACACAGGGGAATCTGGCGGACAGCCGAGAAACACCACATCCCCGGACATTGATACCGAAGATTTTCTGGCAGCTGTCGATTACCTGTCCAACAGGCCTGATGTTGATCCGCAGAAAATCGGCGTCCTCGGCATCTGCGGCTGGGGCGGCTTTGCCATCAATGCGGCATCCATGGACCCGAGAATCAAAGCGACCGTGACATCCACCATGTACGACATGAGCCGCGTCATCGCCAACGGCTACTTCGACTATGACAAGACACCGGAACAGATCAAGGCAGAAAGAAAAGCCCTTCGTGAAATGGTCAGCGCGCAGAGAACGCTCGACTACAAGAACGGCACCTACAAGATGGCAGGCGGCGTCCCGGAAACCGTCACCCCGGACATGCCTGAATTCGTCAGAAACTACCACGACTTCTACCAGCCGATTTCTGTTTAAGTGCAAATGAATAGTAATTCATGCCGTATTGTCAACCAATTTTATTATGTTATTCTTCGTAATGAGAGGGTCGTAGGTTCAAATCCTATTAGTGGCTCCAAAGTCTAAGAACTTCACTACTTTGTAGTGGAGTTCTTTTTTTGTCTGTACGGCTGGTGCAACAAGCCCTAGTCCTCTCCGTTCAGGCCCAGCTTATTGCGCCAGTAGTTCGAATACACGGCGCCCATGGGATTATGGGCCAGGACGCGGTCCTTAGCGATCAGGTTGGTCACCGGTCCCTTACAGGACGCATTGAAAATGGCATCATGGCCGACGCAGAGCCCGGCAGAGACGAAGAGCTCACAGCCCTGTTCATTCAGAAAATGGGCTTGGTTTTTCGGGTTGCACATGCTTTCGATGGGGTTTTCCGGCGTGACCCGGGACAGGCCCAGCTCGTCCTTGGCAATACCGCAGTTTTTGCAGCAAATAGAATAGACGTCGAAAAATTTCGAGAAATAGCTGGCAATGAGCTCCATTTCGTGGCTAATGCCGACGCAAAAGGCCAGGCCAATTTTTTTGTAGCCCATGCGCTGGGCAAAGGCCGCCGTTTCCTGAATGCGCGTATACTGCATATAATACGTCGCTTCGACATAGGCAGCGTCTTCCATCATTTTCCGTTCCTCTGGCGAATACTGGCTCAGGACGGCTTCCTTGTCGACAGGCGTACAGCTCACACCTTTCGTCGCACATATATGGCCACAGTTGCAATTCGCACAATCTCCTAGCATAATGAGGCACCTCCTCCGGAAGGTTTTAGCATAGTATATAGCGTTATGTTTATTCCATCCTACCACAAATACAGTGCCCGTGCATCCTTTTTCTTCTCATTTAGAAAAAAGAAGCCTGGTCCGCGTCATCACACGCAGTCCAGACTTCGCTAGTACATCGATTACCACGCCGGCGGCAGCAGCCCTGCCAGGCTGCACAAGGCATAGATGCCGGCACCGCTAAAGAGGGCCACGACCAGGAGCTGCACAGGCAGGCTGGCAATACGGCCACACTGCCAGCAGGGCTGCCGGTTGCCCTGGCGCCGGGCCTGGCGCAGCATGAACACAGGCAGGACGGACATGATAATACCGCCAAAGGTACCGGCGCTAAACAAGGCGTTGACAAAGCCTACGAGATTGCCTGACGCCAGAAAAACAGGCGGTATAACGATGACGGCCAGGCACAGGGCACGGCCCTTTACAGCCCCTTCCGAGGCCAGGTGCAGGCGGTTTACCATATTGGTCAAAAAGCTTTCCGAAATAGCCCAAAAGGACGTCAGCATCGCGCAAAAGGCAAAGGCATTGACCAGGAAAAAGAAAATATCCGGCTGCAGGGCCCGTCCCCACGAGAGAGACGCTACTTCCGTAATCTCTGCTACAGGCAGCATGAGGAAAACAGACAAGGGCACGCTGGCCAGGATGAGAAAGGAAATGCCCATGCCGGTCAGGATGGACGGCACCAATTTTTGTGGCGCATGGGTAAAGCCGCGAGCCAGCTCCGGCACAATATATTGAACGGCATAACAGAAAACGGCAATATTAAAAACCGGGACGGCATGGGCCCAGTGGGTATAAAAAATATCTGCCAGAGGCACGCGGGCTGATACGACAGAGGCCCCGGCCAGGAGCAGCAGCATGATGATCATGCCCAGACTGAGAAATTTTTCGGCTACACCGGTCACCTTCAGGCCGCCCCAGACGACAACGGTCGCAGCGGCAGCAAAGAGAATGCCGGCCAGCTCCGGCGTAAGGCCCGTACACTCGCTGAGGATCCGGCCACAGCCGGCCGTATAGGCAATGAGACTGCAAAAGGACGTAGCGCCAACGGAGAAAAAAATCAGCCAGGAACCGATTCTCCCCACGTACTTTTCAGCCAGGCCGGAAAGCTGCAACGGCTCTTGTGTCCGCAAGGCTGTTTCCGCGACATACAGCATGGAAATACCGGAAAAAATCCCGGCTACGACGAGCCAGACGAATGGGACAGGCCAGCCGGCTAAACGGCTCGCGTAGGCCAGTCCTAAGACACCGGAGCCAATGGTCGAACCGACGACCAGCATGGCTGCCTCCATAAAGGTAAGACGATGCACCTTCAAGGCACTTTGGGTGGCGGCAGTGCCCGCCGCTCTTGTATCCAACTCACGTACATATTCCATCGGCGTATTTCCTCCCGTGGGAACTATTGGTTGGATGTCAGCATGTCGCGTCCATTATACACAGACAGACTGACCCTGACAAGAGGGTTATTAGTGATAATTTTCACGTGTATATAATCTAATCATATAAGGGCGCCGAAAAAAATTTTCCTCATTAAGGTGCCCATTGTGCCTTTTTCCCTGCAGGCAGCTTCCCTCCCCTTTGACAGAATATTTCTGCAAGCTGTATAAGAAACGGAAAATTTCAATCACTTGTTGCTAAAACAGAATAAGTGTGATATGATACGGCCGAGGCAAAAGATAGCATCACGTTACGTGAGTTATACTTTTCGGTTTTATATTTTGAATGGATGGATTGTCAGCTGCTTGGATCTTTTTAGACCGAGACAGAAAGGATACTCATCAAAGACCGCGCTCTTTTTGCGCCCTTTTACGCCAAAAAAGGAGCAAGAGTTGCGCGTATTGACGTCTGCATGTCCCATGCACCTTTCAGTCTGCGCTGAAGGGTGCTTTTTTTAGGCTTATAGGACATTTCGTGTTGTTTTTATAGTCGATGAGCCCCGCGTTT
>ERZ833608.624-NODE-624-length-28491-cov-6.434168_pt1 | contig 28491 bp, 9 predicted proteins | sample MGYA00519694_ERZ833608 | MGnify/ENA primary metagenome ERZ833608 (study PRJEB31850, sample SAMEA3708742) | human gut metagenome | biome: human gut; feature: human-associated habitat; material: faeces | place: China | collected 2014 ... | reverse complement strand
AATCAATTTTAATAGAATGAAGTAGGATTGTAAGTGTAATTATGGTAGAATAATGGTATTAATAAAGTTGATCAATCGTAATTTGTCGGGAAGTTGCAGAGAGCGTAAAATCGGAATATTGCTGCTATCAATATTTGAAAAATTGTGCTGATTTAACAGAAGTTTTTATAGGAGACACGAATGTGATAACAGAAATAATTTTTTCGGATTATTATAGAACATTTTTATTGTGTATATTATCTATTGGGGTTGTTTTTTTTATGCGAAATGCAAGTATAAGAAAAAAAGTACTTGCATTAGCAGGATACGAATTTATTGTATTTTTACTTTTTCTTTGGATATTTATTGTATGCATAATTTTTACTGAATTTGATTATGAATCAATAATAGCTATTGTGCAATGGGAATTAAAGTGGATACTTTATTTTACAATAAGTATAATATTGCAGTTTGCAATGTACTATTTTTTCTGGAAAAAAAGTAAAATATTAAAGATAGTGACTTTACTATTTAGTCTTATTATTGTTATTGTCCCATTGCATGTATTTGATTTTACTTGAAATAACAAAATAAAAAAATGAAATCCGACAAATGCAAACTATAAAACAAATAGAGCAAACATAATCAGTTTATTTATATGCGTAATATTGTACAGACTTATGTGTATTGTATGAAAGAACGATAAAATTCCAGTTGATATTTCACTTATTTTAGGAAATTTAATAAAGTGTACCCTTTGTCAAGGACACTATGACTTTTCCTTTTCAGATTTCTATTTTATATTTGTTTGTTGTGTAGAGGCATCAAAGTGATGCCTCTGATTGATTGTTTTTACCTTTTGCTTTAGGGATTATCAGTGGATAAATTCCTGTTGTCAGATATTGATAATATTCAACAGGTGACAACCTTGCTAAGTCCCATTGATAACGTTCTGTATTATAATATTCTGTCCAATCCCTAACTGCGTTTAATATCTCCTCATAGCCGTGGCACTCTGATAGATCTAATTCATCTTTCATATGACCAAAGAATGATTCCTGAGGAGCATTGTCCCAACAGTTTGCTCTACGTGACATAGACTGTCTCAGTTCGTTATCCTTTAACAATTGGATAAATTTAATGCTGGTATAGTGGGAACCCTGATCGCTATGTATTAATGTTTCTGTGCTTAAATCAGTTCCATGTTTTTCTATTAACTGCTTTACTGTTTCTAATACAAAATCAATTTCTAGTGATTCGCTGAGAACCCATGACAGCAGTTCCTTGGTACAGGCATCTATAATTGTCGACATATAGCACCGGGGTGCTTTTCCATTTATAATATACGTGATATCCGTTAACAGAATTTTTCTTGGTCCGTGTTCCTCGAATTCACGGTTTACTATATTGGGTGCGGTATATGCAGTTGCCATTGCTTTTGCCATTCTCCGATAGGGATTTGCCTTGCGGATAGGGCACTGTAAGTTGTACTTCTTCATCAACCGCCGGATTTTTTTGATATTCATCACTATCGGCGGTTCCATGTGTAACAGCCTCATATATATGCTACGGGCACCTTTATGATATCCTCGGTACTGGTATGCTTTCAGAATCAGAAGAAAATCCTGTCTGTCCTGTTCCTCCCTTTCCATTCGCTGGTCTTCTGTTGAGAGATAATGGTAATATCCCGAACGGGATACTCCTGCAATTTCGCACATGGCAGCTACATTCAATAGATTATCGTTTTTTTGCATGGTATCATAAATAATCTGATACTTTGCATGGGCTGGTATTTTCATTATTCCGGAGCCTCTGGATTTAAAGATACAATTTTTTTTAGAAACTCAATCTCCTGATCTTTATATGCCAGTTGCATTTCTAAATATTTTATCCGATTTTCAGCCGAAAGATATCCGTTGCAGCCCTGTGCATAGGTGTTAAGATCTCGAAAACCATTTCCCTTTTTTACTTCATTTCCAATCATGGTTTTCAGACCATTTATTCTGGAATCCCCCAAGATATTTGGATCTATCCCAAGAGTCGAAATAATCTCACGTGGAAGCCTGCCCTTTGACAGTTCCTCCCAAAACAGTTTTTTAAATTCTGCCGAGAAATGTACAATGCTCGGTGATACATCCAGCACATATTTGCTATTTCTCAGTGTGAGCATTTCCTGTTCTGTAAACTTTCTGTTTGCCATAATTTCCTCCAATTCATTATTATTGTAATAACAATCTGAATCGGAGTCAAAAAGCGATTTTGTCCAAAATGAAGGGGTTCATCAAAACCATGTCCGAAGTTAAGGGTTCCCTGTAAACTCATTGTATAGATTTAAGGGTTTTCATTAAAACTTACTGTCTAATGGTAAGGGTTTTAAAAACTCAATCTGTCCAATCTATAGGGTACATTTTATAATAACTGTTATATTTGATTATCAAATTCCTCACAAACCCTTGAAAATACTAAGTTTGTAGCAAGTGAACTTTCCCTTACTCTTTCCCTTGTATTATATTCTCTCATTGGTTTTCATGAACCTTAATATGGGAAAAATTAAGGGAAAGAAAATTTCATAACACAGTATAACATATAACAATAACAACATGGTGAACTGATTGAAATGTTTTCGATATTTAACTCTATAACTGATTATTAAAAGAAAATAGAGATAAGATACGATGAGAACAATTTATGCATAATACAACATAAAACACGATAGTATTGATGTTTACACAAGTGTTGGATATATGCTTCGCATTGATTGCTGGGGAGCTGAAAAAGATTTAAAAACCACATATGGATCAGAATGTGCGCTTACTTCATTGGCTGTGGATGAGCCTTTAGAATATGCAAGATTATATCTCGATGGCAATTTACAGATGTGGATAGATTCAGAAGATTCACTTGAATTATAGAACAAGAATAACGGGTAGAAAACTTCTGATGCCCATTTTACAAGGGGTTCGAGTTTTTTATGTCTGCTGGCGCTATTTCTCTGCTGGAGTACTATTTTCGGGATAATGGCGAAAGGCTTTAGCGGTATAGTTAGAAGCACCGTTTCCATATTTTGTATTGGTTATGGTTTTTATATAATCGCTGGAATAATAGTCAATTGTAGAGCAAATGAAATAGACACAGGGGATTAAGGAAGAGTTGAAGGCAGATAAACAGATGGAATGGGTAGCAAATAAATACTATACAAGAGTGTGAAAAGGGAATTTTGAATAAGGAGATGATTTGGCAATAAGGTGCAGTAATCTGGTGGAAAGCAAGTCTGAAAATGGCTTGCTTTTTGCTTTACAATGTGGTTAGTTGATGTATATAATTATGATAAAGAGATAAAATTGATTTTTATATTTTGGTTCGATATTGTGATGCAGTTTTTCTATATTAAAAAATATACGAGGTTATAATGAAGAATAAAAGTTATGATTATATCTTTGGAAATGGAAAATTTAATACTTGGTTCAACATTATAGTTAGTATTATTAGTTGTTCAGCAATATCGTTTTGTTTAACCGAACTTTTGTTTTCCTTTGATTTTAAAGTGAGTTTTCAAAAAGCACTGATTTTTACCATACTTTTTGTGATTTTTTTATTATTGTTTTATTACTTTATAAAACAACGTACTTATAAACTATTCGATCAAAAAATAACATATGGATTTAGGGAACGAAAAATTTTGTATGCGGATATCCATTCATTAGTTTTTACACTATCCTCCAGACCTAAAGGAATATATGATATTGGACTGGGAGAACCATACCTATACATAAAAGAAAATGGGAAGAAAAAATATATATGCAATATTACAATTTATTTGGCATATCCAAGTGTTATACAAAAAAGATATGATATCAATATAAGCAATGGGCAGATAGGAATGTCTCCTGCCTACAGTTTTAACTGTTATGATATAAAAAGTATTTTCAATTTAATACATCATTCAAAAGCAAATATTTATGTGACGAAGAGTTTTCTTCTCTTTAATAATTGGACAATAAACAGATTTTGCAAAGAATACAATATCTCTATGGAAATGGTTCAGCTTATAAATGATGGAAACTAATGTAAAAAATTTGTATTGTATTGAACTTTAGAAAACCTTTTTATGAGAAAGGAAAGCATATGCAAGAATATTATAAAATATATTTTCCTTATTCCAAAGAATATTTATTGGAACAGATTAAGAAGACTACAAAACCATTATGTATTTCAAACCAGGCTTATAGAGATATGGCACTTGCAGCCTACAAAGAAGAGGATAATACCTTATGTATCGGATATGCAGCAGGAAGTATGACAGGCGGTGGCTGGGAAATGCTCCAGACACATATAAAAAGCTATGGGGGAGATGTAATGCTGGAAGGTACGTTTGTGCTTTTGCCATACATAAAAAAAGCTGCACTATTTTTTCTGCTCATAGTGATTTTATTTGCATTGTTTTTTTCTCAGGGAGATTTATTGATTTTAACAGAATGTCTGATTTTATTTATGTTTCCATTATATCTGCTGTATAGGAATATTTCTAAGATAGGAAAATGTGAAGAAGGGCGACGGCTTGTTTTATTATATCTGGAAAAGGTGCTTCATGCAAATGTGGAAATATCCGTAGAGGAAGAATAAAGAAATGATAGGGGAAAACGAGAATGAAAAAGATTAATGAACAAACAAAAAGTTTTTTACTATACGGTATAGAAGATGTGATTAAGCCGAAAGAAATCTACAAATTAGATGGAGCAATCTTGTTTCTAGTATTTTTATTTTTCTTTTTATCTGAATCAGCTCCATCACCGTTTTTTTCAAAAGTATTTTTAGTTATTGTTTATCTTGGATTCGTGATTCTTAGTTTTTCAAGAACAGAAGTGACAGGGAAAAAGGTTTTTTGGATCATTGGAATACAAAGTCTGACGTTTTCTATTTTGTTCTGTTGGGCAGCAACTATCCTCATGCTGACAACTATGAAAGAAGAATATTATAAGAGGTATCTAACCATACTCGTTATCATTTACATACTGGTAATCGCTGCATACATTTTTCTTATAATAACTTTGATTAAAAAAGATATCTACAATCCATCTTCTTCCAAAAAGCTGGCTGGAGGATGGTGTATTACTAGTTTTGTATTGCTTGGAATGGGTGTCGCAAAAGTACTTAGTAGCAGCGTTGAATATACAGCCATGATTAGAATTGCAAGCCTTTGTTCCTATTTTTGTTCTTTGGGTTCTATCTTAGGAGTTTTTCACCTGGTAAAGTATTTTGCTGTCAAAAAATGGGAGGTTGAAAAATGAATATTTTTATGAAAAGAATATAGATGAAAATAATTATAGCATTCAAGAAGAAGGATGGCTGGGAATTTTATTTTTGGTTGGAACTATATTTTTCTCAGGATTACTTTTGTATGGTTTTATAGACGGACAGGCGGATTTTTCAGTTATAGTGGCGTATGGAATATTGATTGCTTTTTCTGGAATCTGTACCCTGCATTTGTTCCTGTGGAGAGTCAAGGTAAATCATGATGTAATTGAATACCGGTCGTTTTTTGGAAAAAAATATTATAAATTTTGAAAAATCAGGAGAGCAGGAACAAATTAAATTAAATTCAACAGTAGAGTTTAATTTAATAAGAAATGATGTACCAAATAGCCAATATACATTTAAATCATTAGATGAAAATGTAGCAATAGTAAATAATGAAGGGGTAGTAACTTCAAAAGCAATAGGAACAACATATATAAAAATAAAAGATGTAAATAATGACCTAACATCAGCAGTAAAAATAAATGTAAATGGAGAAGGAAACACAACATTTGCAGAAATAGCGGGAGGAAATTATCATTTTGTAGCACTAAAAGCTGACGGAACAGTATGGACTTGGGGTTTAAATAGCAATGGACAATTAGGTTTAGGTGATACAACAAATAGACAAAAGCCAGAGGAAATAAAGGCAGAAGTAATTGCAGATGATGGAACTACTAAGAAAGAAAAAATAACTGATGCAATAGATGTAGCAGCAGGAGCTAGCTATACAATGATATTAAGAGCTGATGGAACAGTATGGGAAGCTGGATATAATGGATATGGACAATTAGGAGATGGAACAACAACTGCAACAACACTATTCCATAAGGTAAAATTAGATGATGATGGAAATTATTTAGAAAAAGTAGTACAAATAACAGCAGAAGATAATACAGCACACGCTTTAATGGCAGATGGAAGTGTATATTCTTGGGGATATAACGGATATGGAGAAATTGGAATAAATGCAGGAGGAAATAGATATTATCCAGTAAAAATGCAAAAGGTGTCAAACATAATACAAATATCAGCAGGAGAAGGACATGTTGCAATGTTAGATGCAGATGGAAGTGTATGGAGTGTAGGATGTAATGATTATGGACAATTTGGAATAGGAAATTCATCAAATTATTCATTACCAATACAAATGCAAAATACAGATGGAAGCATTTTGTATGGAGTAAGGGAAGTAGCAGCAGGAAGATATCATACAGTAATAATAAAAGAAGATAATACAGTATGGTCAACAGGATTAAATAGCAACGGAGCATTAGGTGATGGAACAGATAGATCAAGAACTAGAATAGTACAAGTACGAGAAAAGGCAACAATAGAAACAGATGATGGAACAACAACAGAAGTAAGACCAATAACAAATGCAAAACATATAGTGGCAGGAGGAGATTCAACATACATAACAAGACAAAAAACAGCAGATGGAGAAAACCAAGGAATGTATGTATGTGGATGGAACACATATGGACACTTATTTACGCAAGATGCAAATTATAAATTATATGCAACACCAGTAGAAACAGATAAAGACATAATGACAGTAGGAGCAACAAGATGTAGATATTCAAGTAGCAGTTATCAAACAGGTGCAATAGCAGATCAAGACGGAATGGTGTATACAGTAGGATATAATGAACACGGTGAAATAGGAAATGAAACATTAGAAAACTTAATAACACCTTGGTGTATAAGTAAAAAGAGAATAAATGTACCAAAGAAAACAATAAACTTTACTAAAGCTGGTGAAAAAGAAACAATACAATATAATATGTCAATGGAATTTAACTTATTAATAGAATCAGTACCAGATAATGAATGCACATTTAAAACACTAGATCCAAATGTAGCAACAGTAGATGAAAAAACAGGAGAAGTAACAGCAGTAGGACAAGGAACAACATTTATAAAATTGTATAACAAAAAAAATAATTTATCATCAGCAGTAAGAATAAATGTAAATGGAGAAGGAAATATAACAACCCCAAAAATAGTAGGTGGATCAAGATATTTTGTAGCACTAAAAGGAAATGGAACAGTATGGAGCTGGGGTCTAAATAGCAATGGACAACTAGGTGTAGGTGATACAACAAACAGAACAGAGCCAACAGAAGTAAAAGCAGAAATAGAAGAAGATGGAGAAGTAGAAGAAGAAGAAATAACAGATGCAATAGATGTAGCAGTAGGATATTATCATACATTAATATTAAGAAAAGATGGAACAGTATGGTCAGCAGGATATAACCATAGAGGACAATTAGGAGATGGCTCTACAGTAAGCACAACAAAATTCCATAAAGTAAAAGGAGAAAATGGAGTAGGCTATTTAAGTAATATAGTGCAAATAGCAGCAGCAGGAGGAGGCACATCATATGCATTAACAGCAGATGGAAGTGTATATGCTTGGGGATATAATTATTATGGACAATTGGGAACAAATACTACATCAGGAGAAAGCGCAAATGTATATCCAGTGAAAATACAAAAGGTATCAAACATAATACAAATAACAGCACAAGAAATTAGTGTAATGATGTTAGATGCAGATGGAAGTGTATGGGCAACAGGATATAACAATTATGGAGGATTAGGAATAGGACATTCAAGTGATGTTTCACTTCCACAACAAATGTTAGATACAGATAGAAGTGTATTGTATGGAGTAAAAGAAATATCTGGAGGAAGATACCATGCAGTAATAATGAAAGAAGATAACACAGTATGGGGAGTAGGATATAACGGATATGGACAAGTAGGAGATGGAACAACAAGTAATAGAACAATAATATCACAAGCAAAAAATTCAGCAGGAGAAGTAATAACAGATGCAAAACACATAATGGCATCAGGAGATGGAACATATGTAACAAGACAAAAAACAGAAGATGGAAAACCACAAGGAATGTATGCAGTAGGACGTAATAATTATGGACAATTATTTACTAAAGATACATCAACAAAATACAAGGTAGTGGAAGTAGAAAAAGATAAAGACATAATTGCAGGAACAATTACATCATCAAATGATTATCAAACAGGTGCAATAGCAGATCAAGATGGAATGGTGTATACAGTAGGTTTAAACGATTATGGTCAAATGGGAAATGGAACCATAGAAAGTTTAATAACTCCTTGGTGCATAAGTAAACTAAAAATTAAGGTAAATCCAAAAATAATAAACTATAAAAATATTGGGGAAAATAGTGAAAAAATTACATACGAAATGACAATGGGATTCAACTTAATTAAAGATACAATTGAAGGTGGAACATATAAGTTTAGTTCATTAGACAAAAATGTAGCAACTGTTGACGAAAACACAGGAGTTGTAACTGCTCAAGGAATAGGAACAACATATATAAAAGTTTACAATGAAGAAAATAATGTATGGTCAGCAGTAAAAGTAAATGTAAATGGAAAAGAAGGCTCTGTACAACCTAAAATTGCAGGAGGAAATTACCACTTTGTATCACTAAAAGCTAATGGAACAGTATGGACTTGGGGGTTAAATAGCAATGGACAATTAGGTTTAGGTGATACAACAAATAGAACAGAACCAACTAAGATAAAGGCAGAGGTAACATTAGACGATGGAACAACCAAGGAAGAAGAAATAACAGATGCAATAGATGTAGCAGCAGGTGCTAGCTATACAATGATATTAAGAGCTGACGGAACAGTATGGGAAGCTGGATACAATGGATATGGACAATTAGGAAATGGAACAACAACTTCAACAACAGTATTCCATAAAGTAAAATTAAGCGATAATGGAAATTACTTAGAAAATATAGTACAAATAACAGCAGAAGATAACACCGCACACGCTTTAACAGCAGATGGAAGTGTATATTCTTGGGGATATAACGGATATGGAGAAATTGGAATAAATGCAGGAGGAAATAGATATTATCCAGTAAAAATGCAAAAGGTGTCAAACATAATACAAATATCAGCAGGAGAAGGACATGTTGCAATGTTAGATGCAGATGGAAGTGTATGGAGTGTAGGATGTAATGATTATGGACAATTTGGAATAGGAAATTCATCAAATTATTCATTACCAATACAAATGCAAAATACAGATGGAAGCATTTTGTATGGAGTAAGGGAAGTAGCAGCAGGAAGATATCATACAGTAATAATAAAAGAAGATAATACAGTATGGTCAACAGGATTAAATAGCAACGGAGCATTAGGTGATGGAACAGATAGATCAAGAACTAGAATAGTACAAGTACGAGAAAAGGCAACAATAGAAACAGATGATGGAACAACAACAGAAGTAAGACCAATAACAAATGCAAAACATATAGTGGCAGGAGGAGATTCAACATACATAACAAGACAAAAAACAGCAGATGGAGAAAACCAAGGAATGTATGTATGTGGATGGAACACATATGGACACTTATTTACGCAAGATGCAAATTATAAATTATATGCAACACCAGTAGAAACAGATAAAGATATAATAACAGTAGGAGCAACAAGACGTAGATATTCAAGTAGCAGTTATCAAACAGGTGCAATAGCAGATATAAACGGAATGGTATATACAGTAGGATATAATGAGTACGGTGAAGTAGGAAATGGAACAACCGAAAATACAATAACACCAGTATGTATAAGTCAAGTTAAACTAAAAGTAATACCAAATACTATTAATTACAAAAAAGCAGGTGATACTGGAGAAAAAATAACATATTCAGTATCAGCAGGATTTAACTTATTATATGAAACAATAGATCAGGGAAGTTGTGAATTTAAATCATTAGATGAAGATATAGCAACAGTAGCCGATGATGGTACAGTAACAGCAACTGGAAATGGAAGTACATTTATTAAAGTATACAACAAACAAAATGATTGCTATGCAAGAGTTAAAGTTCAAGTTAATGGGGAACAAGGACGTACTCAAGCTAAAATAGTAGGTGGATGGAATTATTTTGTAGCACTAAAATCAAATGGTGAAGTTTGGACTTGGGGATATAATGGATATGGACAACTAGGTATGTCAGATAAAATAAATAGATTAAAACCAACAAAAACAAGCATATTTGATTCAAAAGATGAAAATCAAAAAATATATGCAATAGATGTAGCAGCAGGTGCATATCATACAGTTGTATTAAAATCTGATGGAACAGTATGGACTACAGGATACAATGGATATGGTCAACTTGGAGATGGTACTACAGATAATCAAGTAGATTTTATTAAAGTAGAAGGTATTCCAGAAAAAGTAGTTGCGGTTTCTGCAAATTATTACACATCATATGCATTAACAGAAAATGGAAATGTATATGGTTGGGGATATAATTATTATGGTCAACTTGGAAATAATAGTTCAAGTACAGCATATGTACCAGTAAAAATGCAAAAAGTATCAAATATTATACAAATATCAGCAGGTCAAAATTATGTAACAATGTTAGATGCTGATGGAACAGTATGGAGCGTTGGATACAATGAAAATGGCCAATTTGGTTTAAACAATACAAATAATTACTATTTACCACAAAAGATGAAAAATGAAGAGGGTACAGGAGTTCTTAAAAATATTAAAAAAGTATCAGCTGGAACTATTCATACATTAGCTTTATCAGAAGATGGAATTGCATATGCAGTTGGATATAATGGATATGGTCAATTAGGAATAGGAAATAATAGATCAAAATACTTACCAACAAAAATGATTGACGATTCTGGTGAAGTTGTTAAAAACATCAAAAATGTGGAGGCAAATGGATATTCAAGTATTGTTTCTGTAAAACCAAGTAGCATAACAGATTCTGAAGAAAATACAACAAAAACAGCAGGAATTTATGTTACTGGATATAATAATTATGGACAATTATTTACTAAAAATGCTACAAATAGAAATACATTAATTAAAGTACAAGAAGATAAAAACATAATAACAATGGCAAGTACTAAAAATATATCATATCAAACATCAGCAATTGCAGATGACTTAGGTTTAGTATATACAGTTGGATATAATGGCAATGGTGAGATGGGTGATGATTCTACAAGTACAACAACAGAGCCAACAAGTATTTCTGAAGCAAGTTTAAAAGTAAATAATTCAAAAATAGTATTAAACTTAGATACTAATAATATAACTAAAAAAATAGATGCAAATACTGATTTAGGATTTAATTTATTATTTGATACAGTAACTGATGAAGTTGTTAAATTTAAATCAAGAGATACAAAAATAGCAACAGTAAGTGATACTGGTGTTGTTACAGGAAAATCTTATGGAAAAACACAAATTGAAGTAACAACAAATAAATTACCTAATACAGTATTAGTAGATGTAGAAGTATTAAGAAAAAATGATATAACAATACCAAAAATTGTTAGTGGTCAAGACTTTACAATAGCATTAAAAGCTGACGGTACAGTATGGTCTTGGGGATATAATTACTATGGTCAATTAGGACTAGGTGATAATTCTAATAGATATAAACCTACTCAATTAAATATAAATAATGTAGTTGATATATCTGCCGGAAGTAATCACGTATTACTATTAACAAAAGATGGAAAAGTATATTCATTTGGTTCAAATAGTTATGGTCAATTAGGTAGAAATGGAAACACACTTGTACCAGAAGAAATTACAACATTAGAAAATGTAACTAAAATTTCTGCGGGTAGTTATCATTCTATGGCTGTAACAGAAGATGGATCTGTTTATACTTGGGGATATAACGGAAATGGACAACTTGGAAATGGAACTTCAACAAGTAACTCAGTTCCAAGCAAAATTAGATTAAAAAATATAATAAAAATTGCAACTAAAAATCAAACTTCAACAGCTATTGATGGTGATGGAAACCTATATGCGTGGGGATATAATGGATATGGACAACTTGGAAATGAAACAACATCAAATGTATATCTTCCAAGAGCAGTGTTATCATTAAGCAATATTGTTGATGTTGCAGTTGAAAATAATACAATTATAGCAGTAGATAAAAATGGAAATGTTTTATCTAGTGGATATAATGGTTATGGAAATTTAGGAAATAACACAAAAACAACTAGATATAAATTTGAAAAAGTTATAGATCATATTGATACAATAACAACAGGCGAAGGTGATAATGCCACAACAACTGAAGATCCTAAATATTTAACAGATGTTAAATCTATTGAAGCAGGAAATAATTATGCAATTGCAATAAAGAATGACGGAACAGCCGTTACTTGGGGGTATAACGGTTATGGTCAATCTGCAAATGGAAATACTGAAAATAACTTATTACCTGTAAAACTACATTACGGTGTAGATAAAGATGGAATAGATGAAATAATTTGTGCATCAGCTGGTGAAGGTACAACAGTATTGGCAAGAGCAGATGGAAAAGTATGGTCTATAGGTAAAAATAGTTATGGACAATTAGGTGATAGTTCTGTAACAAATAAAAATGAATTTGTATGTATTAGTAAACCAATTTTATTATTCGAAGAAACACCAATAAGAATAAAAGGAATTGGAAATAGCAAAAATGCAAAAGTTAATATGTCTCAAGGATTTAACCTATTATATAATAGTGTAGATAATTCAGAGCTTACATTTACAAGTAGAAATAAATCAATAGCAACAGTAGAAGAATCAACAGGTAAAATAACATCTGTTAAAAAAGGTAAAACACAAATATCTGTAACAGATAAAATTTCAGGACAAACAACTTCAGCAGATGTATATGTATTAGGTGAAGAAGATATTACATTCCCACAAATTGAAAGTAGCAATTATGCAACAGTAACTTTAAAAGCTAATGGGGAAGTTTGGAGTTATGGTTATAATGGCTATGGTCAACTAGGAACTGGTGATACTTCAAATAAAATATTACCAACATATACAGGAATAAATGGAATAATGCAAATAGCTCTTGGTAATGAACATACAGTGGCTGTAGATAAAGACGGACACGTATGGACTTGGGGTTACAATAATTATGGCCAATTAGGAAATGGTACAACTGGAGGAGTAAGCACTGAAAAAGTACAAGTAAAATCACCAGATGGAGAAGGCGTATTGGAAAATATTATATCTGTAGCAGCAGGTAATTCATATTCTGTAGCATTAGATAAAGACGGAAATGTGTATACTTGGGGATATAATGGATATGGACAACTTGGTCTAGGTGATGGAAATTATAGAGCATTACCTGTTAAAGTTGATAGCTTACAAGGAATTATTAAAATTAAAGCTGGAAATGTTTCTACATTTGCAATTGATAATAATAATAAATTGTGGTCAGCAGGATATAATGGATATGGAAATTTAGGAGATGGAACAACTGGTAATAAAACATCATTTGTTAAAATAGATGCTCTTGAAAATGTAGCTGATGTTTCAGCTAGCCCAATAAATAGCACAATTGTATTATTATTAGATGGAACTGTATGGGGATTTGGTAATAATGCAAATAATGCTTTAACAAATGTTGGTGGAGCAATACCTCAACAATTACAAGGACCAGATGGAGCTTTAGATAATGTAACAGCTATAGGAACTGGATATTATTCAGGATATGCAATTACTTCTGAAGAAAAAGTTGTTGCTTGGGGAATGAATAATTATTCACAATTAGCATCAGGAGATACATCAACTAAATCAGTACCTGTATTTATGAAAGATAAAGATGGAAATGATTTTACAGATGCAATGATTGTATCTGGAGGAATTTATAATACAGAGCTTGCTAAAAACGATGGTACTGTATGGTCAATTGGATATAATGGATATGGTGAATTAGGAGATGGTTCAACAACTTCTAAAAATAAAATTGAATGTATTTCAACACAATATATTAAATTACAAGAAAGAGAAGTTACATTAAAATTATCAAATCCAGAATATCAAATAAACCCAGAAACAGTTTATGGATTTAACTTATTATTTGATGTTGTTGAAAATAATGGCTTTGAATATGAATCATCTGATAATAATATTGCAACTGTTGATAAAACAACTGGTAAGGTTGTGGCAAAAAATACAGGAAGAGCATATATAACATTAAAATGTAAAAATTCAGATGATGAAGCAAGAGTTGTTATAAATGTAATTGCAGAAGATAAAAAAGTTAGAGAAAAAGTTGAAGCAGGTAATATTCATTCATTAGCATTAAAACAAGATGGAACAATTTGGAGTTGGGGAGATAATTCTCAAGGCGAAATGGGAAATGGTCAAATTAATTCTATTAAGACAGATGAACCAACACAAATTAAAACAGGAGTGTATACAGAAGTTAAACAAGAGCAAACAGATGAAGGCTCTACACAAATAACAACAACACAAATTGAGGTTAACTTAGATAATATTAAAGATATAGCAGCAGGATATTATTATAATTTAGCTGTTGATAGTGATGGATATGTATATTCTTGGGGATATAATGGATATGGTCAATTAGGAGATAACACAAATGAATCAAAAGCAATTCCAACAAGAATTGAAGGATTAGATCATATTGCAAAAGTATATGCTTATGGAAATACAAGTATGGCAATTAGTGAACAAGGTGAAATTTATGTATGGGGTTATAAATATTCTAAGGTTCCAGCCAAAATTAATTTCTATAGCAAAGCTGTAGATATACACGGAAAATTAATATTAGCAGAAGACGGAAGTGTTTGGTATTTATCTGAAAATCCAGGTAGAATAGCTGGATTACAAAATATTGTAGAAATAGCTTCTGGAGATAATTATTATTCTGCATTAGATACAAAAGGTCAAGTATGGGTATGGGGATATAATGGATATGGTCAATTATCTCAAGGAAATAGATCAAATGTAGATGAACCAGTACCTGTAAAAGTACAAAAGAATAGTGAAAATACAGAAGAAGAACCTGAATATGAAATACTAAAAGATATTGTTGAAATAAAAGCTGGAAATGATAACTTACAAATGGTATCTAAAGGTGGCTCATTATATGTTTCTGGATATAGTGGATATGGACAATTAGGAACAGGCGAATATAAGTCATATAATACAATAGCAACTAAAGCTAAAAATATGGATAAAACTAAATTTGTAGATTCTAATGCTTACCACAGTATTGCTTCTGACACAAGCGGTTTTGTGTATACATCTGGATATAATGCTTATGGAGAGCTTGGAAATGGAACATATACACAATCAAATGAGTTTGGTGCAATTGGAGATACATATGTACATGTAAGCGAAAATAGAGTAGCAATAGAAGAAGGAAAATCTAAAAATATTAAAGCATCACTAGATAATAAGTTTAATTTAATTAAAGATACAGTTGATAGTGGAAATATTACATATGAATCTTTAAATAATGATATTGCAACAGTAGATTCTGATGGAACAATAAATGCTAAACAAATGGGAACAGTAGAAATTATTGCAACTCATACAATTACACATAAATCAACAGCAATATTTGTTCAAGTAGTACCAACTGAAAAAACAACAGTTCCAAAAGTTGAAATTGGTGATACACATTCTGCAGCATTAAAAGCAGATGGAACAGTTTGGACTTGGGGAAATAATTCTGATGGTCAATTAGGTATTGGAGATAATGTAAGTAAAACATATCCAATAAAAGTAATGGAAATTGAAAATGCAATAGATGTTTCAGTCGGTTATTATGATACAGTAGTTGTTAAAAAAGACGGAACAGTTTGGTCTTGGGGTTACAATGGATATGGTCAATTGGGAGATGGAACAAGCTCTAGTAGAACAAGTCCAGTACAAGTAATAAGACAAGATGGAGCACCTTTAACAAAAATTGTAAAAGTATCAGCAGGAACTTACCGTACAGTAGCATTAGATGAAGATGGTAATGTATGGGTATGGGGATACAGATGTGGAAGCTCAGCAGTTAAATTTGCTAATTTGAAAAATATTATTGATATTTCACCAAATTATGCAGTAAACCAATCTGGAGAAGTATTTAAAGTTGATACTCAAGAAATAAAATTACAATTAGCTAATATTATAAGAGTTTCTGAAAGCTCAAATCACGCATTATTCTTAACAAAAGTTGGAAAAGGATATAGTATTGGTGCAAATAATAAAGGTCAATTAGGTGATGGAACAACAACTGCAAAATCAGACCCAGTTATGATTCAAAATAGCACTGGTGTGCAAACATTAACTGATATTAAAGAATTAAAAGCTGGAACAGAATTTTCAATGGCTATAATGAAAAATGGAGATACTTATACTTGGGGAAGTAACGAAAATTATAAATTAGCAACAGATCAAGAAAACTATAGAGTATATCCAAAGAAAAACGATCAAACAAATAAAGCAATATTTGGTGATGCAGGACCAAATAGTGGTGCAATTATTGATGAACAAGGATATGTTTATACTTGGGGGTTAGGAACATACGGTAATTTAGGAAATAAATTATATGTTAATTCATCAGTACCAGTATTAGTTGGTGCTCAAGAAGCTGGACTTAACGAATATGACATAGTATTACATAAAGGCGAAACTTACCAAATTGTTGTAACAAATAAAACATTTAATGTTTTAAAAGAAGTTCAAGAAAAAGGTGAAATGAACTATAGTATTGGAAATAGCCAAATTGCAACTATTTCTAATAGTGGACTTGTAACAGGTGCAAAAGAAGGAAAAACAACAGCTATTGTAAATAAAGTTGGATCAGATTCAACAAGTATTGCAAATGTTACAGTTTTACCAGATGGCGTAGATATTGAACCAATGGCTAAAACTTGTATGTCACATACAGTTGTTTTAAAAGCTAATGGAACAGTATGGAGCTATGGTGTAAATTCAAGTTATGAATTAGGTAATGGAACTACAACAAGTAGTGATAGACCTGTTCAAGTTAAGTTCCCAGAAGGAACAATAATTAAACAAATAGCAGTAGGTAATACTCATAACTTAGCATTAGATACTGATGGAAATGTTTGGGGTTGGGGTGTAAACTCAAATAATTCATTAGGAAGAACAGCAAGTAAACCAGTAAATTTAGGAATTAGTAATGTTAAGAAAATTACTGCAAATAATGATCAAAGTATGATATTAACTACAGATGGATATGTATATGTATGGGGATTAAACGAAAATGGTGAACTAGGTACAGGAACATACAATACAGTAAAAACACCTACTTTACTAAATTATGTAAGTGATATATTAGATATTTCATTAGGTAAAAATCATTCTATATTATTAACAACAAATGGAAAAGTTTTGACTTCTGGTTTAAATGTTTATGGTCAAACTGGAAAAGAAGAAGGAAAGTCTAATACATTTACTCAAATAGAAGTACCAGTAACAATTGGTAAAATATCTGCAGGAGATAACCATAGTGTATTATTAAGCACAACTGGAGATGTATATACATTTGGATATAATGAACAAGGTCAGTTAGGTCTTGGAACAAAACAAAATGTAAAAATTCCTACAAAAACAAGTGTATCAAATATTATGGATATTTCAGCAGGTAAAAATCAAACAATAGTACTTGGTGTAAATAGAATGTTATATTCAACAGGTTCAAATAGTAATGGACAATTAGGACTTGGAATTAAAGATGATAAATTATTATTTACAGAAATTACAAAAGTAGATGATATGATGTCAATATCTTGTGGAAATACATATAATGTAGCTATTAAATATGATGGTGATGTATATGGTTGGGGAGATTATTATCACGGAACAACAGTAGTTAAAACAAAAACAAATAGCAGAATACCTGTTAAGGTTGGTAATGACTCAACATATATAGAAGAGCCAGAAATAAGTGTTAATGTAGATGGAACTAAACAAATACAAATTACACCAAAATATAGCTTTAATGTATTTAAAGATGATGAAGAAGAAAGCAATTTCAAATTTGAAAGCATTAATAACGAAATTGCAACTGTTGATGAAAAAGGTGTTGTAACAGGTGTAAAAACAGGAACAACTTGGGTTAAAGTAACTGAAAATAGCACAAAAAAACAAAATATTGTAATTGTAAGAGTTATTGAAAAAGATGCAACATATGTACCACAAATTGCCGGCGGAGATGGATATGCAGCAGTATTAAAAGGCGATGGTAGTATTTGGGGATTTGGATATAATTCTGATGGACAATTAGGTAATGATAAATTAATACCAATAAATATACCAAGTCAAACCAATATTTTAGCAACATATAAACAAGTTGATGCAGGAAAGAAATTTACATTAGCTTTAAGAGCAGATGGAACTGTATGGGCTTGGGGAGATAATACTTATGGTGTATTAGGACAAGGTAATAGAGTTTCTGCAAGAAAACCAGTACAAGTACAATCATTAACAAATATAGTGGCAATTTCAGCAGGTGATAATCACGCTATAGCATTAGATAGTTTAGGAAATGTGTATACTTGGGGCTTAAATTCTAGTGGACAATTAGGTAATGGAAATACACAAACAGTAAGTGTGCCAGAAAAAATTAATAGTATAGGGAATCAAATTGTTGGTGTATCTGCTGGAGGAAACTTAAGTGCAATAGTTGATTCAACCGGTGCTGTGTATGTATTTGGTGATAATAGTAAAGAGCAAATTGAACCATTTAAATATAATTATGATGAATTTGGTCAAAAGATTTTACCAGCACTTAATACATATATATCAGAGCCAGAAAAAGTAAGTTCAATAAACAATGCTGTTAAAGTAGAATGTTTACAAAGTGGATTTGTAATATTAAAAGCAGATGGCAGTGTTGCAAAAACAAATAAATATGCTAAAGAGCAAAATATAGTGCTAGAAAATGTAGCTAGCAGTAACATAGTTGATATTTCTGCAACAAATGAAAATATAGTGTTATTAGATAAAGATTTAAATACATATACTTTTGGTGACAATAAAAATGGTCAAGCTGGAATAGGCACAACGAGTGATAAAGTTTCTTTACAAAAAGTAAATATGATTGAAGGAAAAACATATTTTAATATTGGTGCAGGATATAAGAATAACTATATAATCGATACAGAAGGATTTATGTATGGTGCAGGATCAAATGAATATGGACAACTAGGAAATAGTACATATGACGATAGTTTACAATTTACATTAGTTGGAGATAGAAAATTTGAAATTGTTCCTGATGCTAGAACTATGAAACAACCAGAAGAAGAAACTGTTTCAATACAAGCAAATGTATTTAATGTATTTAATCATAATGAAAGAAAATTAACTGATTATGAATGGAGTTCAAGCAATACAGATGTTGTAGTAGTTAACAATGGTGTTCTTGTATCACAAGATATGGGTACTGCAACAATTACTGCAAAAGATAAAGCAACAGGTGTAACTGCAACAGCATTAAGAGTTGTTCAACCATTAGATGAACAAAGAATTGATTCTATTAGTGTAAATGGTAAAGAAGCAAAAATATCTGGTGAAAATAAATATGAAGTATCAGTAGAAAAAAATGCAGATGGAACAGGAACACTAATAATAAAAACAAAAGATAGTACAGATCAAATTAGTATTGATGAAGGTACAACATATTCAGAAGGAACATTAACTCAAGATATACAATTAGATACTAAAACAAAAGTAGTAAAAATAAGAGTTAAAGTTAGCAATGGTAAATTAGTTGATTATATATTAACAATCAATGTAATTTCAAATGATGCAACTTTAGCAGAGCTAACTGTTGATGATGTTGTTCCTACTGCAATAAGTTCTACAGAATATGAAATTATTGTAAAAGATACAGTAACAAAACCTGTAATTCACGCAGTAGCAAATTATCGTAAAGCAACAGTAAGCATAGATGCAGGTATTCCAGAAAAGAAAGAATCAACAAAAACAGTTGATATTTCAACTGTAATAAAGAAAACCATACCTATCCAAGTAACTGCAGAAAATGGAGATGTAGTAACATATAGTTTAACAATTTATAAACAAGATGCTTTAACTCAATTAGAATCAATAATGGTAAATGGAAAAGAAGCAACAAAATTAAGTGAATTTGATTATAAAGCTATTATTCCAAAAGATGCCGATTCTTCAGAAATTATTGCAAAGGCAATATACTCAAAAGCTAGAGCAGAAATAAATGGTTTAGGCGAAGAAGTACAAATTACTACAAGAACAGTAGCTACCATCCAAGATGAAACTATTGTAAAAATTTATGTAAGGGCTGGAAAAGGCGAAAACGAAAGAGAAAAAGTATATACATTAACTATTGACAAAGAAGGAACAGAAGATATTCAAGGATTATTTTCTGTAACTGTAAATGGTAAAGAAATTAAGCCTGTAGGTAAAATTTATAATGCATATATTGGAGATAAAACAAGTTCAGTTATAGTAGAAGCTATAACAATTAGTGATAAAGACTTAGTAAAAATTGGTGATACAGATGCTAAAGTTCATATTTCAACACAAACTGTTGAAACAAATGAAGGTATAACAACATATACAATTACTGTAATAGATCCAGAAGATAGCACAAAAACAAAAGAATATACTTTAAATATTAAAAAGCCATCAGCAGATAATTCATTAATGTCTATAACAGTTGGAAACAAAGAGTTTTCTAAAGAAGCTGTTAAACAAAATGGTTCAAATATTTATAAAGTTAGTATTTCTGATAAATATGAAAAAGTAGATGTAATAGCAAAAGCAAATTATGAGCAAGCTGATGTTAGTGTAAACCACGAAGAGTACGAAAAAGGAGTTTCATCAAGAGAGGTTCAAACTGGGGAGAGTGAACCTACAAAGGTTGATATATTAATAAAAGCTACAAATGGTGATGTTGCTACATATACATTAGAAATTTATAAAGAAAATAGTAACAATAATTTGAAACAAGTAACTGTAGATGGAAATAAAGCAACACTAAGTAAAACTGAGAATGATACATATGAATATACTTTAGATAAAATTGTAGATAAAGTTACAATTGGAGCAATTGCAGAAGAGCTTTCAAGTAAAGTTGGAATAAATTCATATGAACAAGAAAAATCTGCTTCATATAGAGATGTTAAATTTGAAGGTAGATCAATTACTGTAAGCATACCAGTAACATCAGAAGATGGAACAACTAGAACATATAAATTAATTGTGTATGCACTTCCTGATAATGTAAATCTTTCACTTGTAAAAGTAAATGGTAAAACAGCAAATGCAGTACCAGTTAATAAATATGAGGCAAGAGTAAATAAAAATGCAACAAGTTTTGAATTATATGCAATACCTGAAGATCCAAAAGCTAAAGTACAAATTGATAGTAATACTGAAGTTACAGGAACTGCAAATGCAACAATTAGTAAAAATTCAGATGAAGTAACTGTTACAATAAAAGTAACAGCTCAAGATGGAACAACTCAAACATATACAGTAGTTGTTACAAATCAATCTGATGATTGTAAATTAGCAATATTAAAAGTAGATGGGGAAACATTACAACCAGACGAAACAGGAGTTTATAAAGTTGATAAAAAATTCTTAACATTGTCTGTTGATGTTCAAGCAATCGCAAATAATAATTATGCATCAGTAAGTATTAATGGAACAACACCTACTCTTGAAGAGCAAACATCAAATGTTACAACACCAGATATGTCTAATACTATAAAAATTAAAGTTATAGCAGAAGATGGAACAAGTAAAGAGTATACTTTAATAGTAAATAAATTATCTAATGAAACAGGAGCAAAAATAACAGTATCTTATGTAGTAGATGGAGCTGTAAAAGAGCAAGAAGTTGAGTTAGATGAAAATAATAAAGGTGTATTAAGAATACAAAATCAAGAATCTGTTGATATAAAAGTAGTTGCCAAAGACCCACTTGCTAAAGTTTCTATTAATGGAAGCTTGAGTGAAGTAAAACAAATGGTTGAAACAATTCCTACAACAGAGGAAACTACAAATGTTCCAATTCAAGTAATTTCTCAAGATGGAACAATTGGAAATTATGAAATTACAATTATTAAAGCATCAAAAGATAATAATTTGGCATCAATAAGTGCTGAGGGAATAGATCAAGATGATATTGTAAAAACATCAGATAATTCATATACAATTAAAATGCCAGATACTATGAATATTCTTAAATTAAAAGCAATTGCTGAAAGTGAATTTGCAACAGTTAAAATTGATGATGGTGAATATTCAAGCAATAACACTCAAGAATCAGAAATTCAAGTAGATGATTTGACAAAACAAATCAAAATATATGTAAAATCTGAAAGTGGTGATATTAAAGAATATTTACTAACAATTCAAAAAGTAACTGATTTAAGATTAGATAGTGTAAAAGTAGATGATCAAGAATGTATAATTGAAGATGGAAATTATGTAGCATTTATTGATAATAGAACAAAAGAAGTTGCATTAAAAATTACACCAAAAAATAAAGATGCATTAATTGCTACTAAAGAATCTACAGATAGTAAATGGGGAGATGCAGAATCAAAAGATGTTCATATTAAACAAATTAATATAACAGGAGAAGAAACAACAGTATTAATTCAAGCAAAAGATCCTGCAGATTCTACAAGAATTAAAGAATATTCTGTAATTATAAAATATAAATCTTCTAATTCAGATTTAGAGCTTATTAGAGTTGATGATAAAGATGCAATTAAAATGGATGATGGATATTATGCAATTACTACAATGAATGCATCTACAAGCAAAATATATGTAAAAGCTGTAAATAAATATGCTAAAGTTTCAATTTCAAGCTTTGATGCTGAACAAGGAAGTAGTGAAAGAAATGTTAATTTAAGTAGTGAAAAAATTACAACAGTTGTTGTTACAATAACATCTCAAGACGGAAAATCAACTAATACATTTAATATATTAATTGAAAGAAAATCTGAAGATACAAGTTGTACAATTTTAATAAATAATTCATTAGCAGATGAAATAGATGAACAAACACATACATATACAAAATATATTGAAAGATCTGTTACTGAAGCAACAATTCTTGTAACTACTGATAGTGATGTTGCAACAGTTGAAATTGCAGGTGAAAAACAAACTAAGTTATTAGCTAAAACAGTAGAAATCGCAAATGAAATAACTCAAGTTGATGCAATTGTAACTGCCGAAAATGGCGAAAAAGTTGTAAATCACATAAACATTGTTAAAAAATCAACAGATAATACAATTGCAAGTGTTAAAGTTGATGGATCAGTTATAGAAGAAATAGATGGAAAATATGTTGCTACTGTTTATGATAAAGGTAAATCAACACAAGATGTATCAGTTGAAGTTACAGCAAATGAAAAACATTCAACTATACAAATTGGTGAAGGTAAAGAATGGCAACAGAATCCAGCAAAATCTACTGAGACATTTAAAGATGGAAACAGAAAAATTACTTTAAGTATTAATGTAAAAGCACAAGATCAAAATACAGATGTATTAACAAAAGAATTAGAAATTAATATTGTGTCAGATGATGTTTCTATTAAAACTGTAAAAAACGGTGATAATGTTGTAACAGATTATGATGAACAAACTCACACATATAAAGAGTATCTATCAAAAGATATTGAAGAAGTAAGTCTTTCAATTGAGGCAAATAGCCCATATAGTACCGTAACTTCTGGTGAAACAACAGGAAAACAAATTATTTCAATAAATAATATTTCTGTTAAAAATCAAGAAGAGGTAGATATAACAGTAACTGTAACTGCAGAATCTGGAAAATCACAAGATTATACAATTAAATTATTAAGAAAATCTGATAATGCAAATGCATCACATATTTATGTAGATGGAGTAGATATTATTGATAGATTTGAAGATAAGGATTCAGTACCTACTTGTGTAATTTCAATTGAAAAGAATAAAAATAGTACATTAATAGAGGCTATTTCAGAAAACGAATTTGCAAATATTAAAATTGGTGATACTGATTCAGTAATTAAAAAAGCAAGAGCAAATATCCAATTGGATACTGAAAAATCAACTATTACTGTACCAATAGTAATTACTTCACAAGATGGAACTGTAACAAAAACATATAATATTTTATTTGTTAGATTATCAAATGATACTAAAATACAATGGTTAGAGGTAAATAAAAAACATATAATTGAAGATGAAAATGGAAATTATGAGGTTACTGTAAAGGCAACTCAAGAAATTGCAAATGTTAGAATTGTATTGTCTAATATTTTAGCTACTGTAACAATGGGTGGAGATGTAAAACAAGGTGAACTTGAAGAAAACATTATTTTACCAGAAATAGGGGATACTAAAAAGACAATTACAGTAACAGCAATGGACGGAACAGTAAGAACTTGTACATTAACAATTCATAAACAAGTAAATAATTTAGGATTAGAAAAAGTGTACTTAAATGGAAGAATTGCAACTAAAGTAGATGATAATACATTTAAAATTGATGTTAAAAAAGGAACATCATTAGCAGATATAAAGGCTATTGCAAGTAAGTCTGACGAATATGTAAGTATTCAAAATAATAGTCAAACTAAGGGTGAAAATACATATAAAAATTGCACAATAACATCAAAAGAAATTCCTATTAAAGTTACTGCTATGTTTGATGATGAAGTTGATGAACAAAAACAATATAAATTAATAATAAATGAAGTTGAAGCGCCAGATGTTGTCGAAGATTTAAAAGTAACAATTAAATTAGATGATGAGGAAATTCCTCAAGACACAGATGGAAATTATGTAAAAGTTGTAAGCAATGATAAAGATAATGGTTCATTATGGGCTGGAATTACATCAGAAACTTCTAAGGTAAAAATAAAAGATGATAATGGAGAAACAGATTATGAATATCCATCAAGTCAAAAAAATATTACTTTACAAAATGGGGTAACAGAAGTAACTGTAACAGTTAAAAATGGAGCTTCAGAGGAAAAAGAATATATGGTATATATTATAAAAGATACTGAAGATTTAGATAATGCAAACATAAAAGAAATTATTGCTGGTAAAGGAGCTGTAACAGAAGGAGTAATCTCACCAGAGCAAGATGGTTCATATACAACATTTATTAAAAAAGGTGAAACAACAATTGAATTAACAGCAAAATCAGAATATCCATATTCAAAAGTAAGTATTGATGGAAACCAAGAAACAAGAGGAACAAATACAAATAATATTAATATGGGTGATCTATCAGAAAAACAAGTTATTGTAAAAATAACATCTATTGATGGAACAACAGAGCAATATATTGTTAATATTTATCGTGAGCCAAGTGAATTAGATTTAAAATCTGTATTTGTGGATAATAGACAGGCAACTAAAGTTGATGATACAAATTATACAATTGATATTGTAAAAGGTACAAAGACTGTTGATATAAAAGCAATTTTATATAGTGATACTGAATATGTATCAATTGCAAATAACGATTTTGAATTACAAGAAAATACATTAAATAATTATGATATTGCAAATGGACTTAAAATAAAAATAATTGCTTCTAATAAACTAGATAATACAGCAGATGATTATATTCAAAAGGAATATATATTAACATTAACACAAGTTGACAAAGAAGAAGATTTAAAAGATTTACAATTAACAATTAAGGTAGATAATAAAGAAGTACAAAAACAAGATGATGGAATATATATTGCTAAAGTAAATAAAGAAAACACAAGTAGTATTGTAGAAGCAAGCTCTACATCAATTACAACACAAGTTAAAATAAATGATAAACAATTTAGAGCAAAAACAACTAAAGAAAAGGTTGAATTACCTGAAGATATTACAGAAGTAACAATTTGTGCAAAAAACGGAGCAGTAAATCAAGTTGAATATAAATTGTATATTGTAAAAGAAGGTAGCAAAGAAGATAATGACTTTAGCTTAAAAGAAGTAAAAGCAAATGAAAAACAAGCAACATTAAAAGATGATGGAACATATGAAGTTGAAGTAAAAGCATCAGAAACTAAAGTTAACCTAGAAGCTATCGCTACACAAAAATTAGCATTTGTATCAGTTGATGGTAATAAAGAAACAAGAGGAAGCAATATAAAAGAAATTGATATGACTGATAAAACCATAAAAGAAGTAAAAGTAATTGTAACTTCTTTAAGTGGCGATAAGAAAGAATATACTGTAAAAATTCATAGATTATCTGCAATTTCAGGTAAAGTAATTACTCAAGCTAAAGATTTAAGTAAACAATCTGCAACAATTGTAGTATATAACTCTAATGATACAAGAAAAGAAGATGATCTTGAGGATCCAAGAAAGGTAATTCAAGAAATTCAAATAAATCCAGACGGAACATTCTCTTTAGATTTAGTACCAGATGAGTATGACATAATTGTTAAAAAGACATCTTACTTAGAGCATAGATTAACAAATATAGTAGTAAAAGATGGGGAAATTGTTACTATAGATGATATAAATATTTATGCAGGTGATATTGTTAAATCAGGCGAAATTGAAATTGAAGATTTAGTTTCATTAAATGATAACATTGGGGTAGTTATTACTGATGAAAATAAAGATGAAAAATCAATATATGACCTAAATGAGGATGGAGTAATTGATAAATTAGATAGAAATATCTTAAAGAAAAATTATTCTAAACAATCTCAAACAGTAAAATGGGTAGATCCAAATAGTGTTAAAACATTAAGCTTAGCAAGTAGTAATGAACAACAATTTATATTACCTTTAAATTGCAAGTACACAATTACTTCAAATTACGGAACCAGAGTTCATCCTATAACTGGGAAAACAAAAAAACATTCTGGAATTGATATAAGTGGAACACACCATGCACAAGTTTTGGCTATTGCAGATGGTCAAGTAACATTTGCAGGAGTTCAAAATGGATATGGAAATTGCATAGAAATAAAACATACAGTAAATGGAAAAACAATATATAGTTTTTATGCACACTTATCTGAAATAGATGTTAAAGTAGGAGACAAGGTTGTGCAAGGTCAAGTAATTGGTCTTGAGGGTGGAGATCCTAAAACAGATCCAAACCCAGGAAGCAGTACAGGTCATCATTTACATTTTGAAATTAGAACAGCAAGTGGATCTAAAAATGATGTAGACCCTACAGAATATATTAAATTTTAAAGCAATAACAAAATTTTAGCTTTGAAATATAATTAAATTTACATATTAAAATTATGCACTAAACTTTAATTAAAGTTTAGTGCATTTTTTTACTTGTTTTATATATTTTTTTGTAGTAAAATCAAATAAGTGATAATTGAAAGGAGTGTTAAATATAAGTATTATAAAAAAAGGAATAATACACCTAAGATCATCAATAAGAATTGTAATTTTAATAAGTATTGCTTGTTTTATAATAATTGGAATATTAGCATTCTTTTATAAACCAGCATATATGGTTACATATAATGGTGATTTTATTGGTTATAGTGATAGTAAAAGTAAATTACAAGAAAAAATTAATGACTTTATCGAAAATGGAGATGGAAATAGTTCAAATATTGCATATGTACAAATTACTTCAATGCCAAAATATGAATTAACTTTTTTAAAAAGAAACATTTCAACAAATAATGATGATATATATAAAGCTATCACATCTACAGGTGTTACATATTATAATTATTTTGCAATACAATTAAATGGTGAAGATAAATATTTTGTATCAACATATTCAGAAGCCGAAGATGTTGTAAATAAGTTGAAAGAAAAAAATAGTAATAATATAGATAATATAAAAATAATGGAAAAATATAATACAGAGCTTGCAAGTTTTACAAATACTGATGAGTGCGTATCTGCATTATATGAAGAAAAAAAGAGCGTGAAACCAGCCTACACAGGTACAAATAATAGTTCAACATATATAGCAAGTTTAGGAATTTCATTTGTTGAACCAGTTCAAGGAATGCTAACATCAGGATTTGGTGTTCGTAGAAGGGACAACCACAAAGGTTTAGACATTGCTAACTCAATGGGAACACCAATAAGAGCGGCAGCAGCAGGAACAGTTACATATGCGCAATATAATAGTGGAGGTTACGGAAATCTTGTTATAATTTCTCATGGAAATGGTGTACAAACATATTATGGACATTGTAGCAAATTATATGTTACACAAGGACAAACTGTTTCACAGGGAGAAGTAATTTCGGCAATGGGCTCTACAGGAATTTCAACAGGTTCGCATTTACATTGGGAAGTTAGAATAAATGGTGTTGCACAAAATCCGCGAAATTACTTATATAAATAAAATTACATAA